>R11__coassemble_154_pt1 | contig 49301 bp, 39 predicted proteins | sample R11__metabat2_low_PE_006 | metagenome-assembled genome bin R11 | reverse complement strand
AAACAATGGGAGTGAGGCCTATTTCTATATGAACCGGACGGTGCTGCGAGTAGATCTTGCAACGAATGAGGTCACAACGGTGCTCGAGGACGTGAATCCGGACTGCTTTGTATCGTCTTCGACCGGTTCGGTCATTGCGTGGATGGAAGAGATGGAGTCGGATGCCTCGACCGGGATTACCCTCATGGAACTGGAAGAGGGAACGACCCGGCAGATTAATGCCGGAAACGGACAGTATATCCGGGCACTCGGTTTTCTCAATGAAGATTTCATCTATGGACTGGCAGAGCGGGAGGACGTGACCGCGGATGTGTCGGGCCGGATCACATTTGCCATGAACGAACTGTGCATTGAGTCATTTGACGGGACGCTTGTTAAGGACTATAAGCCGGACGGCTGCTATGTGACCGGGGTGACGATGGAGCCCGGTCTGGCGAACCTGTCCAGAAGTGTGAAGACGCAGGACGGATATGAGGAAACCACGTCTGACAATATTATCAATAACAGGCAGAACCTTACGAGTGCGGTGACGGCGGCAGCCGGAACTTCCTCGCGTCAGGGAACAATCGTGACGCTGAAATTTTCACAGGTAATCAGTACGCTCAAGCCCGCAAAGTCGGATTTCCGCATGCGCTATCTGACTTCGGAGAACTGTGAATTTACGTTCACTGAAAATGATACCTTTGAACTTTATTATGTTTACGGGCACGGGAAGCTTCTGGGGGAATACACAGATCCGGCTTACGCTGTACAGCTTGCAGATGAAAATGTGGGCACAGTTCTCAATCAGGAATGGCAGTATATCTATGAGCGAGGCAATAAAGATACGAAGCAGGATCTCAACAACGAGGATATTCCGGAAAATTTCCTGTCCGGTGAGATCGATGCGCGTCTGCTTGAGGATTCATCGGAGGAAGGGGTGACAGTACTTAATCTGAGCGGCTGCACGCTTGAGCAGGTGCTGTATCAGGTTTCGGAGGACCGGGCCGTAGTGACGCGGCTTGCTGACGGAAGCACGGCCGTGATTGTCGGGTATGACCGCTACAACACGCTGCTGTACAATTTTGAAACCGGTGAGCATTACTACATGGGTATCAATGACAGCACCGAAAGTATGCTGGCAGGCGGCAATTATTTTGTGACCTATATTGAAAAACAGGCTACGATTAAAGGAAACTGAAACACAGGTGCATTTTCCGGCAGTTTGGTCTATCGCATGATCGGGCAGAAGGGATAAAGCCGCCTGCTGATCGGGTGAACTGCAGCGCTGCGGGGCTTGTTCGCTATTCAGTACAAATACGCCGAAAGAACCGGGCTTTGCGTCGGTTTCCCGCGGAAATTTTTATTCGGATGCACCCGGAAATTGACAAAGCCGCGGGAAATCGTTATATTTGATTTGCTCAGCATTCTAAAGAAGCTGCCGGCGGCCGGTCCTTTGCTCCGGCATAACGAAGAGAAACTGTGCCGACGGCGCATTTTTCCGCAGACCGTGTATTCGGAGAAATGGTCAGCATAGGTTCGACTGTGGAGAAATAGCGGCGAGAGCCGTGAGAATATTTCAAAAAAGAATCTTTATCAATGAAAGGGTGGTATGGTATGAAAAAGGCAATCAGTTTACTTCTTACCGCCGCTATGACTGCAAGCCTTGCAGTTGTTCCGGCTATGGCAGATGACGCAACATTCAAGATCGGTGCAAGCGGACCGCTGACAGGCGGTGCTGCGGCTTATGGTCTCGGTGTTGTCAGAGGCGCAGAGATCGCAGTTGACGAGATTAATGCCGCCGGCGGAATCAACGGCGTTCAGATCGAATACAGCTATGAAGATGATGAACTTGACAGCGAGAAATCCGTCAGTGCATATAACACTCTGAAGGACTGGGGTATGCAGGTTCTTGTCGGTCCGACAACTTCCGGCTGCTCACTTGCAGTTTCCGAAAAGACAATGGCGGACAACATGTTCCAGATTTCCCCGTCCGCATCCGGCAGTACCTGTGTGACATATGACAACGTCTTCCGTGTCTGCTTCTCCGATCCGAACCAGGGACTTAAGTCCGCTCAGTACATCGCAAATAACGGCATTGCTTCCAAGGTTGGCGTCATCTATGACAGCTCCGATGTCTACTCATCGGGCATCTATCAGACATTCTATACAGAATGTGCTGCTCAGGGCATCGAAATTGCCGCTGAAGGCGCTTTCACAGCTGATAACAAGACAGACTTCTCCTCACAGCTTCAGGCCTGCAAGGATGCCGGCGTTGAGCTGATCTTCCTTCCGATCTATTACACAGAAGCCGGCGCGATCCTGACACAGGCTGCTTCCATGGGTCTTGATGTCAAGTGGTTCGGCTGTGACGGCATCGATGGTCTTCTTGGCCTTGAGAACTTCAATACAGATCTGGCAGAAGGCATGATGCTCCTGACACCGTTTGCAGCGGATGCGACAGATGATCTCACAGTCAGCTTTGTTACAACTTATGAAGAGAAGTGGGGCGAGACACCGAACCAGTTCGCAGCGGATGCATACGATGCTGTCTATGCTGTCAAGGCTGCTATTGAAAAATCGGGCGCAACACCGGATATGTCAGTTTCCGATCTCTGCGAAGCCATCAAGGGCGCTATGACAGAAATCGAAATCACTGGCCTTACAGGTACAATCCACTGGACAGCTGACGGCGAGCCGGATAAGGAACCGAAGGCCGTTGCTATTGAGAGCGGCGCTTACGTTGCCATGGATTAATAATAAAGTAAATTAAAAAGCAGCAGAAGTGCAGGGCGGAAGGATCTTATGTGGGTTCTTCCGCTTTTTCTGTGGTGAGCCCGGCGGTCGGGGCAGCATCATGCTTCCGCAGGCGGTGTCTTCGGTGTGATAGCCAGGTGTGTCAGGCGGCTCGCCGCGAGATCTAAATGTGCGATTTACCGCGTGATTGGTCAGAAGGAGGCAAGCCGTCTCCTTTCCGATTGCGATGAGTGAAAAAAGGAAAATAATAAATTTGCCCTGCTGAAAGCTTGTTTTTTAGACTCTGCTTGATTATACTGAGCATGTATTTAAAAATGTCGATAGACGTTAATCTGATTTAATTATAGTAAATAGCACTTTCGACGGCAAAACGGAAGAACCACTATGACAGAGCGACGATACCACAAGCATATATCGGCAGATGCGGGGAAGACAGGACTTAAGATCAGGGAAGCCCTTGAATACAAAGATCTCATTCTGCTTCTGGCCAAAAGAGAGTTTGTGCTGACTTATAAGCAGACAATACTCGGTCCGTTCTGGTATGTCCTTTATCCGCTCCTTTCGAGTGCAGTATATCTGGTTATCTTTTCAAAGATTGCGGGGATCGGAACGGACGGCGCCCCTGCCTTTCTGTTTTATCTCGCGGGAAATGCGATGTGGACCTATTTTTCAGGCTGCTTTACCTCCGGCTGCAGTATATTTTCAGCCAATGCGGAGCTGTTTGGAAAGGTCTATTTTCCGAGACTGGTCATTCCTGCGGCGGATGTGCTGATCGAGGCACTGTCTTTTGGAATAGAATTTCTCGTGGCTGCGGCAATTGCGGTCATGAGCGCGGTCAAAGGAGAGATCGCGCTGAATCCCGCGGCGTGGCTGCTGATCCCGCTGCTGCTCCTGCAGCTGGGGCTTCTGGGCATGGGCTGCGGAATGATCGTCTCTTCCGTTACGACAAAATACCGCGATCTGATGATGCTTGTCCGCTACGGGATTACACTCTGGATGTATGCGACTCCGGTGGTGTATCCGCTCAGCCAGCTTGGCAGAGGACCGCTTCGAACTTTGATCATGCTGAATCCGGTCTCCGCACCGATGGAGCTTTTCCGATATGCGGTGCTTGGCACCGGGACAACAGAAGCCTGGCACATCTTATATTGTGCGGCTGCTGCGGCTGCGCTCTTTTTGAGCGGCACTCTCATCTTTAACCGGACGGAGCGGACTTTCATGGATCATATCTGATGTCTGACGCATAAGAGACCGAAAGGGCAGGGGAGTAGCGCTCAAACGATGGAAGAAAAAATGCCGATGGAAGAAAAACGTCTCGCCATCCGTCTTCGCGGAGTCAAAAAGAAATACCGTCTCGGCGTGATCAGCGGCCGGACCTTTCTGGAGGATGCTGTAGCCGGTTTTGCGAGACTCCGCGGAAGAACAAGTCCGGAGAACAGGAAGACAGAACGTGAGCAAGGCAAAGAATTCCCTGCGCTTGACGGCATAGACCTCGATCTCTATGAAGGTGAGGCTGTCGGAATTATCGGAGAAAACGGTGCCGGAAAATCAACATTGCTCAAGCTTATTTCGCAGATCACGGCCCCGACGGAGGGAGAAATCGACCTCTATGGACGCATTACTTCTATGCTTGAGGTGGGGATCGGCTTTACCGGAGAGATGACAGGCCGGGAAAATATCTATTTAAACGGCGCGATTCTCGGAATGAAAAAAAGGGAAATTGACCGGGTAATCGATAAAATTATTGAATTTTCCGAAGTCGGCGAATTTATCGATACACCGGTGAAACGGTATTCATCCGGGATGTATGTCAAACTGGCTTTTGCTGTGGCCTCCCATCTCGACAGTGAAATCATGATCATGGATGAGGTACTGGCCGTAGGTGACATGGCCTTTCAGAATAAATGTCTCGAACGGATGAGGGAGGTGGCCTCCAAAGAGGGAAGAACGATTCTCTATGTGAGCCACAACATGAATACGATCCGTAAGCTATGCTCCAGATGTATTGTTCTTGAAAAGGGACGAATGATCTATGACGGCGATGTGGAGCAGGCAATTGCTCTCTATATGAACCATGCGGCAGGAGAATTGAGCACGGATACGGATCTTCTCATGAGACCGAGAGCGGCTGATTCGCTTGGAAAGCAGGCCGCGCTCGCGCATCTGCAGCTTCCGGAAAAGGCGGTTCCCTGCTACAGGGCCGGCGAGGCACTGAATCTCCTTATTACAATTGAAGCAAAACAGCCGCTGAGCGGCGTTTCACTCCGGGCGACGATCCGGAACAGTCTCGATGAGGGAATCGGAACCGGATGGTCGGAGCCGATGGATTTTCCGGAAGCCGGGCGTTACGTAAGACTGTTTACGATCCACCCCGAGACAATGGGCGGAGGCATTTTTTATCTGAGTCTCGGTCTCAACCGACAGGATGATACCGGGGATTATTATGCGATTGATCATATAACAAGAGTTTTGAAGCTGGAGCTTGAACCGCCTGCGCATTGGGATCCGGAGGCGTACGGACTGCTTCGGCTGAAGGTGACAGATGATGAAGCTATTGCCAGATGAGGCGGTAAGGGAATTTTTTCTTCTGCTTCGGCACAGTCTTTACGGAGAGCCGCTTCCGGCGGGATACAGCGGCCCGTCCGAAGATTTAAAGGCCTGTATCAGGGGCAGCGGGATGGAGTGGCTCTTCAGCCATCCGGGCTGCCGCATGAATGGAACCTCTTACAGCGATGATGTGGCTTTCAGGCAGCAGCTGTATTGTGCCATGACCGAGAAGACACTGACTGCTATTTTTGAAAAAGCCGCCGAAAAGCAGATTCCGATGGCTGTTATGAAGGGTGCTGTGCTCTCGGCCTGCTATCCCGAAGGCATTTCAAGACCTACCAATGACATCGATCTCTACATTCCCGGGGCATACAAGATGGCTTTCAAGGAACTCATGGGGGAAATGAAGGCGAAGCTCGGTGAGGCACTTGATGAAAATCAGCTCGGCGTGGATTGCTATGTGATGCCGAACGAGATCTATATCGAAGCTCATTACGCGATCTGTTCGTATCTGCCGGACCGGCAGAGAAACGCGTTGAAGAAAGAGGGAATGTTTGGCTCTGAGCATTTCATGCCGTTTCAGGTGAACGGAAAGACGGTCATGACGTTCGAACCGGAGTACCATCTCGCTTATATGATTTACCATTTTCTGAAGCACCTCTTCTTTTATGAGGGCGGTACGCTCAAGATGCTTGCGGACATTACGCTTTTTGTAAATGCCAATGCCGGTGAGATCGACGAAAAAGTACTTGAGAGGCTGCTTGCCGATATGGGTTATCTGAAGGCTGCGGATGCAATCTTCGGGGTCTGCAGGGAAATGGCGGGCATGAAGAAGGATTTCTTCCTCAGCACACGACCGGTTTATGCGGAGAAAATGCTGGAGAGGATCGCAGTCGAGCAGGATAACACTCAGAAATTCCGTGAACATCTCGCATGGAGTATCTACCATGTGGACCTGACGGAAGACGAGGCGGGCAATACCGATACCACGGTGCGCTTTAAATGGTGGATTTTTCTCGCTTTTTTGCCGTTTTCGCTTGACTGGAGCAGATGGCGGGGGTTTTGGGGAATACAGACTGCGGTGAAAAGAGAAAAAACAGGCCGCTTCTGAGCAGGCTGCGTTATAGCAGATGCCGCTGCGGCACAAAAATGAGGTGAAGGGCATGGAGGCGAAAAATGAACTGCCGATTTACGCGGAGCTTCTCCGGTCCGGCCGCAGCATTTCGGTGACGCCGAAGGGAGGAAGCATGCACCCGCTCCTTGACGGGCGGAGCGACAGCGTTGCGCTCAGACCGAGGAAGCCTGATGAGGTTCCGGAAAAGGACGCGCTCGTCTATTACCGGATGAATCGCGGCGGTGAAGCAGTTCACCGCGTGTGGGAGACCGGGGCGGATCATCTGGTGATTCTCGGCGACGGAAATCTCACAAAAGAATATGAGGTGCCGGTTACTTCCGTCTATGGTGTGGTGACGGAGCTTTGTCGGAAAGGAAGGACATTTTCCGTATCTGACCGAAGCTATAGAAATTATGTAAAATGGTGGAGACGCCTGTATCCGGTCAGGGACCTCCTCCTTAAATTGTATCGCTTTTTTTGGGTTTCAAAGCCTGAAAGCTGAATCAAAAGAGAAATATTCGGCTCTTTATTGACGGCGGGGGATGAAATTCGCCGGGAAGGGACTGCAGGGAAAATAAAAATGAGACTTAACAGAGAATATACAATTGAAAAGATCGCCTCGAAAACAGTTCTTATGCCGATGGGACAGAATGTTCTTGACGGAGGAACACTTTTTTCACTGAATAAGACCGGCGAGTGGTATGCCCGAGCCCTTGAAGAGGAGCTTACAGAAAAGCAGCTCTTTGACAGGGCAAATCAGTATTTCAAGCCGGAAACAGAGGCTGAGGAGGCACGTCTTAAAGCAGATCTGGACGAATTTCTGGCATCGCTCAAGGCTGAGGGACTTCTCGAATGCTGAAGATAAGGATAGCCGGTGTGACGATCTCGATCGATCTGCCCGAGAAACTTCTGGAACCGGCATACGATGCGTTTTCTGTCTCTGACGATGAAAAAACAGACATTGCGGTCGAATTCGGCACAGAGGAGACCCTTTGTCTGCCGGAAGACGATCAGGTCGAGGAGTACGACACAGAGTACAGTCTGACCAGGATGGCTCCGTCGGGAATCGTGACGCTTTTTCACGGAAGCTGTCCGCTTAAAGGACTTTCCGTGCGAGGCAGCCGGGTGGTCTGCGTGAAATCGGAAAAGTACGGGGAGACAGCGGATTCGTTCGGATTGTTTGACCTCATGAAGGGAGGTATCTTCCTCGCACTCAGGAAGTACGGCGTGTTTCTTCTGCACAGTGCCTCGATTGTCTATGACGGAAAGGTGTATGCGTTTTCGGCGTTGTCAGGAACCGGAAAAACCACGCATGTCAACTTCTGGCAGGAGGCTTTCGGCGTTCCGGTTTTCAACGGCGACATGATTGCACTTCGCCCGGGCGATGTCGGTCCGGTGACGGCGTACGGTGTCCCGTGGTCCGGTGATACGGGAATCTTCACGGTGGAGCCGCGTCAGCTCGGCGGCATCTTTTTTCTCGAAAGGGGCAGCCGGAACGAGGTGAGTGATACGAATCCCTTTGAGAGGAGGCTTTTGCTTACACAGCGATTGCTGGCGGTCAATTATAACCACAGGGAATTTATAAAAAATGCCGCGGCGATTGACGCAATTGCAGACAGATTTCTCTGTGCCCGTCTATTCTGCAGGCCGGAGGCAGAGGCGGCGTACACCGCAAAGGCCTTTATTGACGCGCGGAAGGTGTAAGGACGTTCGGTTTTTTAGAAAATGCGCGTCAGTTGTATGATGTTCGGGTAAAGCAGGCGGAACATGCCTGTTTTGCTGCCGGATGAAAGTCCGGCGCAATAGAGAGTTCTTCATTTTGAAGTAAGAAAGGAGAAAAAACGACATGAAAGATTATGTAAAGCCGGAAGTTGAGAAGGTATGTGAAATGAAGGCTGAACAGGTTTTTGCGGCTCATTCCTGGAACAACGGCCAGGGCAACAGACCGGATTCCGGAAACGGCAACGGCGGCAGTAATTACTATGACGGCCAGGGCAACAGCAACAAGTGGAGATAATCATGAGCTGTATCGCTTTTTGACTTCATTTTAGGCAGGACCCCGTCGGTGCTTTTGCATCGGCGGGGTCCTGCCTTTACTCACGGAAGGCGGGGACTGTCTGAAAATCTTTATGCGTGCTGTCAGCAGCCGGCGGGTAAAAGCGGCTTCCGTCAAAAATACAATTTTTCTGTCTGTAATGCCTCAAAAAACATGAAGCAGCCTCAGCTGAAGTTTTCGGAATTAAATGATGAAATCGACAACAATATGCTGTATAATCTATAAGTTAACAGCAGTTTTTGATGCAGAGGCAAGCCTGAAGACTGCCGTGTCCGCATGGGGCAGGCAGTGAACGGGGACCGGACATGGGGCATAAATTGCGGAAAGTCCGGCGGCATCGGCAGACCGGAGAGAAAACGGTTTGCCTGACAGAAGTGTGTAAGGGGCAGGAATTCATATGGTCAGTTTTATTACGAATCTGATTAACGGACTCAGCCTGGGCAGCATCTATGCCATCATTGCGATCGGGTACACGATGGTCTACGGAATCGCAAAGATGCTGAATTTTGCCCACGGCGACATCATTATGGTTGGCGCCTATGTGGCATTTACCGTATCAACCTCACTGAATCTTCCGACACCGCTCGGCGTGATCGCGGCAATTCTGGGATGTATGGTCATGGGCATCTGCATCGAGAAGATTGCCTATAAGCCGCTGCGAAACGCGAGTTCCTCTCTCGCGGTCCTGATCACTGCCATCGGTGTCAGCTATTTCCTTCAGAATGCTGCGCTGCTTATCTTCTCATCGAATCCGAAGATGTTTTCCTCTATTATTCCGCTTGATTACGCGACGATAAAAGCAGGACCGTCTACGATTCAGACGATCAGCGTGGTCTGTATTGCGGTCGGCATTATTCTTGTTCTTGTGCTGCAGTCATTTATCAACAGGACGAAGCCCGGCCAGGCGATGCTGGCCTGCGCTCAGGACCGCGGGGCGGCATCCCTCATGGGCATCAGTGTCAACAAGACGATTTCCCTGACCTTTGCGATCGGTTCCGCGATGGCCGGAGTGGCCGGGGTGCTGCTCTGCTCAGCGTATCCGACACTTTCCCCGTACACCGGCGCGATGCCCGGCATCAAGGCTTTCGTAGCCGCGGTTTTCGGCGGCATCGGTTCAATTCCGGGTGCCATGATCGGAGGACTCCTCCTCGGCATCATTGAAATTCTGAGCAAATCCTACATTTCGTCCCAGCTTTCGGATGCCATTGTATTTTCCGTGCTGATTATTGTTCTTCTTGTGAAGCCGACCGGTCTTATGGGCAAGAAGATCCAGGAAAAGGTCTGAGGAGGGTGCCGTGATGAAAAACAGAAAGATGACAAAGGCCTCGAAGGACAATTTCGGAACAATCGGCATGCTGATAGCCGTCTATGTGATTGTGATGCTTTTAAGAGCGGGCGGCTTTGTGAACAATCAGATGGAAGGGCTTCTCGTTCCGCTCTGTGTCTACGCGATTATGGCTGTATCACTAAATCTGGTCGTCGGCATTCTCGGCGAGCTGTCACTCGGACACGCCGGCTTTATGTGCGTAGGCGCGTTTGCGAGTGCATTTTTCAGTAAATTATATGCAAATTCCATGGGCGTGTTCCCCCGTTTTCTGATTGCGATTCTGATCGGGGGTCTGGCTGCCGGAATCTGCGGTTTCCTGATCGGGATTCCGGTTCTCCGTCTGAACGGGGATTACCTCGCGATTGTCACACTGGCCTTCGGCGAAATTATTAAAAATATAATTAACGTTCTCTATGTCGGAAAGGACTCGAACGGCCTTCATTTTTCCATGAAGAGCCAGATGGCACTCGGAATGGAGGCGGACGGAGAGGTGATTATCGCCGGTCCCATGGGCATCACCGGGACGCCGTTCAATTCAACCTTCACGATCGGTTTTATCATTCTGCTTTTGTCAGTGATTCTGGTGCTCAACCTGATTAATTCCCGTGAGGGACGTGCGATTATGTCGATCCGCGACAATCGCATTGCGGCGGAATCCGTCGGTATTCCGATCACCCGCTATAAGATGCTTGCGTTCACGATTTCTGCGGTTATTGCGGGCTTTGCAGGCGCGCTCTACGCGCATAACCTGGCTTCCCTGATCGCGACACCGGCGAGATTCGGCTACAATATGTCGATCATGTTCCTGGTCTTCGTTGTTCTCGGCGGCATCGGCTCGACGAGGGGTGCTATCATCGCGGCGGTTGTTCTGACACTGATCCCGGAAGTGCTGAGGTTTATGTCCAACTACCGGATGCTGATCTATTCGATCGTTCTCATTGTGATGATGATCGTGAACTGGAATCCGACCTCGCGTGCCTGGATTGCGGAGCATTCTCCGAAGAAGCTGTTTGCAAAGAAAAAAGCCGGTTCTGAAGCAGGAAAGGAGGGCAGATGAGTATGGCACTCCTTGAAGTCAATCATCTCTCAATTTCCTTCGGCGGTCTTCGTGCCGTTGATGACTTTAATCTGACAATCGAAAAAGGGGAGCTTTACGGCCTGATCGGACCGAACGGCGCCGGCAAGACAACGGTTTTCAACCTCCTGACCGGAGAGTACAAGCCGAATGAAGGCGTGATAAAGCTTGACGGGAAGGACATCACCGGGAAATCAACGATTGAGATCAATCGGGAAGGCATCGCAAGAACCTTCCAGAATATCCGTCTCTTCAAGAAGCTGAGCGTGCTCGATAATGTCAAGATAGGACTTCATAATCAGAAATTCTATTCAACTGCGGCGGCTATGCTCCGTCTTCCGTCTTATTTCAAGGCCGAAAAGGAGATGGATGAAAAGGCACTTGAACTGCTGAGCGTTTTTGATCTGGACAGCGAGGCGGAGACGATTTCCGCAAACCTGCCTTACGGCAAGCAGAGAAAGCTTGAGATCGCGCGCGCCATGGCGACCAATCCGAAGCTGCTGCTTCTCGATGAGCCTGCGGCGGGCATGAATCCGAACGAAACCGGCGAACTGATGGAGGATATCAGCTATATCCGGAAGAACTTCGGTATGACGGTTCTGTTGATCGAGCACGATATGAAGCTGGTATCCGGTATTTGTGAGAAGCTCACTGTACTCAACTTCGGTAAAATGCTGACGCAGGGAGATACGAAGACAGTACTTCAGAATCCGGAGGTCATCAAGGCCTATCTCGGAGAATAAGGACCTGTGGGATCAGGCGGACAGCCGCAGGAAGCAGCTTCGGTCATCGGAAAATGCTCCGGCGATAAGAGACTGTGAAGAATGACGGCTGGCCCGGGCGGCAGGCGGAGGCTGCATAAGGACGATATAGAAATCAGGGAGAAACAAGACATGGCAATGCTGAAAGTTACGGATCTAAGCGTCAATTATGGCGTCATTCCGGCTCTTAAGGATGTTTCTTTTGAAGTAAATCAGGGGGAAGTCATTGCGCTGATCGGCGCAAACGGCGCCGGAAAGACGACAACCCTGCATACGATCACCGGGCTTGTCAGCGCTGCATCCGGAAAGATCGAATTCGAGGGACAGGACATCACCCGCGTGCCGGCGGACAGGATTGTGTCGCTCGGAATGGCACATGTTCCCGAAGGAAGAAGAGTGTTTCCGGAAATGACGGTTTATCAGAATCTGATGCTGGGAGCTTATACCAGAAAAGATGCTGCGGAAAAGCAGGAGACGCTGGCACAGGTTTACGATCATTTTCCGAGGCTCAAAGAACGTACAAAGCAGCTGGCCGGTACGCTTTCCGGCGGCGAGCAGCAGATGCTGGCGATGGGACGGGCCCTGATGTCGCGGCCAAAGATCATTTTGATGGATGAGCCGTCAATGGGACTTTCTCCGATCTTTGTGTCTGAGATTTTCAAGATCATTGAGGATGTCGTCAAAGAAGGCAAGACTGTCCTGCTTGTTGAGCAGAATGCGAAAAAGGCGCTTTCAATCGCGAATCGGGCGTATGTACTTGAAACAGGCAGGATTACAACTGAGGGACCGGCCGCTGAACTGATGAATAATGATGAAATCAGAAAAGCCTACCTCGGCGAGTGAGAAGCTGTCTTAAAGAAGATAGGGCGCCGGATGGCTGTACGCAGGGCCGCCGTTCGTGTTTTAAAGCTGCCGGAAAGCCGGAACGGTTTTTCGAATCGGTAAAAAGCTTCCGGCGGTACCGTATTTGTGAGAAGGAGGGGAAGCTATGAATCAGAAGATCATAATTGCGATCAATCGTGAATACGGCAGCGGCGGAAGAACTGTCGGGAAGATGCTTGCGGATGAGCTGAAGATCCATTACTACGACAGGGAGATCCTGAAGCTGGCATCGGATGAATCCGGAATCAGTGAAGAACTCTTCAACAGTGCGGATGAAAAGATTAAGTCCACTTCTCTTTTTCATATCGCACGGTCGGTCTATACAGGTGAACTGATTCCGCCGGAAAGCAGTGATTTTACTTCAGACCGCAACCTCTTTAATTATCAGGCCAAGATCATCAAGGAACTGGCGGATACTGAGGCCTGTGTGATCGTCGGCCGCTGTGCGGGCTTTATTTTAAAGGATCATCCGCAGGTAGTGCGTGTTTTTGTGCACGCGCCTAAGGAATACCTTCTTGAACAGGCAGCTCTCAAAAAATCTCTTCCGCCCAAGGAACTTGAGAAATTTGTTGAGAAAGAAAACAGGCGCATGGCCGCTTACAATGAGTATTATGCGGGCGAAAAATGGGATGATGCCCATTATTATGACCTCTGCCTGGATTCTTCGAAGCTCGGGTTTGAAAACTGCGTCAGGATCATTAAGGGGTATATGAAGGTCCGTTTTGACGGGCTGGAATTCTGAGACTGAACAATCTGGCCGCACGGACGGCAAAGCGGTGTTTTTGCGCATAAAAAAAGCGAAGCCGCATAGAAAGGATAATATCATGCAGAAACTGGTAACAGTAAAAGAGATCTACAGGGATCAGGCAAAGTATATTGACCAGAAGATTACGATCGGGGGCTGGGTTCGGAGCATTCGCAATTCAAAGACCTTTGGCTTTATGGTCATCAATGACGGCTCCTTTTTCAATACGCTTCAGGTTGTGTTCAACGACGGTCTTGAAAATTTTGATACGGTCGGTCATCTGAATGTCGGTTCTGCTGTTATCGTGACGGGGACGCTTGTTGCGACACCTCAGGCAAAGCAGCCGTTTGAAATTCAGGCGGAGACGGTGGAAATCGAGGGCGCCTCTACGCCGGATTATCCGATGCAGAAGAAGCGCCACACGATGGAATATCTTCGTACGGTGCCGCATCTTCGCCCGCGCACAAATACATTCCAGGCAACTTTCCGTGTCCGTTCCCTGATTGCATTCGCAATTCACCGGTTTTTTCAGGAGCGCGGCTTTGTCTATGTCCATACGCCACTGATCACCGGTTCGGATGCCGAGGGAGCCGGAGAGATGTTTCAGGTGACAACTCTGGACCTTGCCAACCCGCCGAAAAATGAAGACGGCACCATTGATTATACGAAGGACTTCTTCGGAAAAATGACGAACCTCACGGTGTCCGGTCAGCTCAACGGCGAGACATACGCGCAGGCATTCCGCAGGATCTATACCTTCGGACCGACTTTCCGCGCTGAAAATTCCAATACGACCCGTCATGCAGCGGAATTCTGGATGATTGAGCCTGAAGTGGCTTTTGCCGATATCAATGACAACATGGATCTTGCCGAGGCCATGCTCAAGTATATCATCAACTATGTACTGGAAAATGCGCCGGAAGAGCTCGAATTTTTCAACAGCTTTGTTGACAGGGGCCTGCTCGACAGGCTGCACAATGTAGCGTCCAATGATTTCGGACGCATCACTTATACGGAGGCAATTGATATCCTTCAGAAGTCCGGAAAGGATTTTGAATATCAGCCGGAATGGGGCAAGGAACTCCAGACGGAACATGAGCGCTATCTGACGGAGGAAGTCTTTAAGAAGCCGATCTTTGTGATTGATTATCCAAAGGCCTGCAAGGCATTTTATATGAAGCAGAATCCGGACGGAAAGACGGTAGCCGCAATGGACTGCCTTGTACCGGGAATCGGAGAGATCATCGGCGGAAGCCAGAGAGAGGAAGACTATGACAAGCTCGTTATGAGAATGAAGGAGCTTGGTATGGATCTCGAACAGTACGGTTTCTATCTTGATCTCAGAAAATACGGCACGACCAGACATTCAGGCTTCGGTCTCGGTTTCGAGCGCTGTGTGATGTATCTTACCGGTATGCAGAACATCCGCGATGTCCTTCCGTTCCCGAGAACCGTCGGTAACTGCGAACTGTAAGCCGTGCTTGCCTTGCAGGGACACTGCGTAAAGCGCAGTCGGACATACATACATCCTTCAGAACATTTGAAATTCGCTCGTTTTTCTTCGAGAAACGGCTAATGGGAAAACGTACCGCCGGCATGTTTTCTGTACGTTATGACAAATAAAAATCCGCCGCAGCTCCTTCAAGGGAAAAAGCTGCGGCGGATTTTTTGTTATGGTCTTTAGCTTGCCGGTGTGAGGCGGGTGCGGTCGGATCAGTGAACTGCTGCCGGCTTCATAACAGGAGCACAGGAATTTTGGGCCTGACGGCTTGCGATGATCTTTCCGACTTTTTTCGTGCAGCTGATGCAGATTGGGAAGACGTAGAGAACCGCGAGAATCCAGGCAATCTGGTCGGCGATGCAGATCGCCTCGAAGCCCATGAGAGGTACCAGAACGAAGCCGCTGAAGGCTCTGGCAATCAGTTCGAAGACACCGCAGAACACTGCACGTCCGGAATAGCCGAGGGCCTGAGTGGTCTGTCTCAGGACATTCAGGAAGCCGAGAAGCCAGAACGAGATTCCGGAGAAGAAAAGAAAGTGCTTTGTGGCGGCGATAATCTGGGTCTCCGCAGAGCCGACAAAGAAGGCGGCAAACGTATCTCCGAAGAAGACCAGGCTGATCCCCGCCACTGTGCCGTAGAGGGCGGCAATTGCGGTTCCTTCGATAATTCCCTGTTTGATGCGCTCGTATTTTCCCGCCCCGAGGTTCTGTCCGCAGAATACCGAGGTTCCGGTTGCAATTGCATCAAAGGGACACATGGCAAACTGCTTGACTTTATAGGCGACTGTGTAGGTTGAGATGCAGACGCTGCCGAGCCCGTTGTTTGCGGTCTGGACGATCATGCTGCCGATCGCCGTGATGGAGTACTGAAGTCCCATCGGGAGTCCCATTACAAGCACCTTTTTGAGAATTGCAGGTGAAAAACGGCAGTCTTCCCGGCGAATTTTCAGGATGGGAACCTTGCGGATGATGTGCAGGAGGCACAGGAACCCGCTCATGGCCTGGGAGAGAATCGTGGCGGCGGCAGCTCCGGCGCAGCCCCATTTTAAAACCAGGATAAAGAACAGGTCGAGGAAGATGTTGAGAACTGTTGCGATCCCGAGAAAGATAAACGGCGTTCTGCTGTCTCCGACAGAGCGCAGAGCAGCGGCTGTCAGATTGTAAAGAATCGTAAACGGAATGCCGAGGAAGATCACGAAGAGATAGGCGTAGGCATCAGCAAACATATCTTCCGGAGCAGCGAGCAGATGCAGAATCGGAACGCAGAAAATCGTGCAGAGAAGGGTAAAGAAGACTGCAATGACAGCGGCCGCGATGGAGGAATGGAACATGTAATTCCGGAGGGCTTCATAGTTGCCCTGGCCGAAAGCCTGTGCCAGAGGAATACCGAAGCCGACGGCTGTGCCGATGCAGAAGCCGATGATCAGGAACTGGACACTTGAGGAAGCTCCGACACCTCCGAGTGCGGCTGCCCCGAGAGTACGTCCGACGATCATGGCGTCGATGACGTTGTAGGTCTGCTGAAGAAGATTGCCGAGAAAGAGAGGAATAGCGAAGGTGATGATAAGGAACAGAGGATTGCCCTCGGTCATGTTTTTGGTCATGATGCTTTGTAACTCCGTAAAGATAAAAACTTTTATAAGCTTGTACTGCGTTCATGAGCGAGCAGCGAAGAGGATAGCGAATATCCGTTTTACTGCTGCGGTTTCAAATCCGGACTGCGAATTCGAGGTTCAAGCAGAAGGCGGATGTAGGCAGGACCTGTCAGGCGCTTTTACTGTTTCAGCCAAACGATTATTATAGCCTTCTTCTTCGGGAGTGCAAGAGATTTTTGTGTGAAAAACGTGAAATGTTTTGAATTAAGGAAGAACCTGTGAACGTGTCGGGAAGAATATGGTACAATTTAACTGCAGAACTTGAACCGGGCTTTGGAAAGCGGGTGCAAAGCGGAGACCGGGGAATCATAACAGGTTGCGTGAAAGCGCTGCGGTGAAATTATGGGAAAGAGATTCGGTATTTTCAGAAAGGCGGCAGGGTGTGCCGTGATCGCGGCAATGCTGGCCGGCAGTGCCGCCGGATACAGCACTTCTGTCATGGCAGAGCCTGAGGATCAGTACAGAGCCGAGGCAAAAAATCCGATTGTAAAGATGGGGCTGGCGGATCTGCGGTCTCTTAACGGCGGCTCCGTGACAGTGACAGCGAACGGCGGTGCCGTGACGTTTATCGGCGGAAAATATTACGACGGACTGATCAGGGATGAGGAGACAGCACTGCGTGCAGTACAGGGACTGCTGGAACTCTTGGGGGCGAATGCGTCCGCCGGGGTCAGGGTAAGCGCTGTAAATGAGCTCCGGGACGGGACTGTGATTTATACTGTGGTCCGTGTGATTGAAGGAGAGGACGTTGAAAATGGCGTTGTTAAGGCAGTGGTCAATCCGGATTACAGTCCGGCGGGGCTCATAAGCTCGATCGGTGTATTTCCGGGAGGAAGCAGTCAGGAGACTGATGGCGGAATCAGCCGCGCAGAGGCGGAACGGATTGCACAGAAAAATGTGCCGGGCGCCAATATCATATCCGATGCGGGACACAGAGTTGTCTGGCCGGTTTCGAAAATTTCCGGTATCGGGGAAGAAAGCACAAAATTTTCAAAAGACAGCGGCGTGACGGATCTGAGCAGTGACCTCCATTATGAAAATCAGGTCCTTTGGTGTATCGAAACAGATGACCCGTCCGGTGAAGCGGATTATCTGAACAATTACGTTACCATGGATGGCAGGTATCTTTACAGTCTGCCCGGTGAGAGTGCCGCGGACGATGTTTCAGGCTCCGAAGAGGCCTTAGATGTACTTGATCAGCTTTACGGGCTCGGGACCACGAAAACCTGGAGCAAAAAGGTGACCCGTCACGACGGAAATACCAGAACGGTTTCTGTCTCCGTGATAAAAAAAGAGGACGGAACCTGTCTTCTCGCTGATACGGAACGCGGCATTGTGATGGCAGATCGGGCGGCATTTGAGGAAAAAGGCGCTGTTGAACCGCTCACGGCTGATGACGAAAGCTGGGATGACGAGGCCATGCTGATTTACGGCGCATTTACTAAAGTTTATGATGCATTTTGTGAGCAGGGGGTTGCCGGACCCGACAATGCAGGTTCGCCGATCCTGCTGCTGTACGGAGCTTCCGCGGCGGATGATACGGAAAGGAATGAGAGCGGGACAAATGGGAAATATATTTCCGAAACCTTTCAAAGACGGGGCTATATGGGTCAGAAGCTTGGCTGGCAGACATTTTCTTTTGAGAAAGAAAGTCTGATCGGTGAGGATTTTGATACGATCGCAGCGGTTTACTCGGAGTGTCTTGCACGATATCTGGAGGGCGGTGAGTGCGGAGTCAATGAACCCGGCTCGATTCGAGAAAGTATTGAGGATATTCTGGGGCAGCTTGTACAGCTTGTGATGAATCCGAATTCGGACGACGATAAATGGATTCTCGGTGATATCTCCGGTACGCAGTATCGAAATATGAGTTCGCCGAATGCCGACGGGAATCCGAGATATCTTTGGGACCTGGGATATGTTCCTGCAGCATCGGTTCCGAACGAGGAAAATGATTACGGCGGTATTTCCTCGAAGGCAGCGATTCTTGATTATGCAGCTTACCGGATGAAGGTACGGGGGATGGAGACTCAGGATGAACTTGACTTCTGGCTGCTTTTGACAGGGTCTATGACGCCGCTGACCGGATTCCGGGAGACAGATGAGATCATGAGATGGGCGGTCGTTCTGAACGGAAATGCGGAGCTGCTGCAAAAAATCGCGAATCTGTCGGTCTATCTTGGCTTTACTACAGATGGTTACCCCTACAGTGCGGAGTTCGGAGAATATGCGGCAGATGCTGTGGGTGCGGGATCTGAGATGGAAGGCAGCGAGAGTGCGGCCGGTGCGGGATCTGAGGCGGAAGGCAGCGAGAGTGCGGCCGGTGCGGGATCTGAGGCGGATGAAAGTGCGGATTCGGCGGAAGAAATCGCGGAAGCAGCCTCTGAGACGGAAGGTGCGGGAGAAAGTGCGGCCTCCGGGAGGACAATCATCCGGGAGGCCGCCAGAAGCAAGCAGCTGGCGGACGGATATGGTGCGGCAGTGTTTGCGGTGCGTGAAACCGCTGTCATGTACTACGGAAATCCCATGGTCTGTTTCGTTTCATCCGACGGGACGGAATACAAAGTCTGGCCCGAAGAAGGTACGGGACTTGTCGCTGCTGTACTTCCGGAAGGTAAATACAGCGTGGAATGCACGCTTACAAGTCCGGACCTTAACGGTCAGGGCGAATCTGCGGGGGAAAAGACAACACTTTGCTATACGGGAAAAGGCTGGTCTGATGATACCGGTGCCGGTGCGCCGATTGAGATCAGGTCGGGAGAGAGCTGTGTTTTGACAGCAGACGGACTGGAGGACTATGCTCTTTCAGGAATTGAATATTATGAGAACAGCTTTGAAGCCGCAAAGAAGCGCTCCGAAAGCCAGGCCGAGCAAAGAGAAAATGCCTCCGATGAAGAGGATGATTTCTGGGATGACGTGGCGGATTTGAATGCCTGAAGTTTTAAGAATGGCATCTGCAGTCTGCGATGCCTGGGGCGAATATATTTCGTGCCGGCAGAATTGTGCGGGAATCCGGTGGTGTATGCGTTTCACATTGGCGGAATCGTGCCGGAGTCGACGGTGCATGTTTTCGTACCGGCAGAATCGTGGGGCGCCGGAACGGGCATGCGTTTCGGCGCCGGAACGGACCGCAGGCGCCGTACCCATTCGTCTTGTTTAAATGTGTGACAATGTTGTATAATTATCATTGTATGAAGTTTTTTCGAACGCGGCAGAATTTGCCGGATGAAAGGGAAACGGATGAAAACAAGGTTTTCTGGAAAAAATGGAAAATGGAGCTTAAAGCTGGTCTCGGTTCTGACTGTGATCTGTCTGCTGTTCTCCGGGTTCTTTGTGCCTGCATCGGCGGATGATGAGGAAGATGAGACAGTCACCTATACCCCTGATTCAAATTCGTATGAAAACTGGCCGGAAGCGGAAGATGTGTACTGCCAGAGCTGCGTTCTGATAGATGCTGAGACCGGGGCAGTTCTGTGCTCACTGAACAGGAATACAACCAGATATCCGGCGAGCACAACAAAGATTATGACGGCTCTTCTGACGGTTGAAAACTGCAGTCTCGATGAGACGGTCACGATGACAGCTGAGGGGGTGGCGCTTGTTACCGATGACAGTTCAAATGCGGGGACTTCGGTAGGTGAGGAGTTTACGGTCGAGCAGTGCCTTTATATGCTGCTCCTCAAATCAGCCAATGATATTGCCACTCAGCTCGCGGTACACGTTGCGGGCAGCATAGACGCATTTGCGGATATGATGAATGCGCGGGCGGAGGAGCTTGGCTGCACGGGGACACATTTTCACAATCCGAGCGGTATGCCGGATGAGGAGCATTACACAACAGCGATGGATCTCGCACTGATTATGCGGGCGGTGATCAAAAACGAGACCCTTCGTAAGATTATAAGCACCTATTCCTATACTGTACCCGCAACCAATATGATGAGTGAAGAGCGCTACTACGAAAATCATAACCAGCTCATCAATTCGAACAGTGAATATTATTATGAATACTGTATCGGCGGCAAGACCGGTTTTACGGAGGCAGCACAGAGGACTCTGGTAAGCGCGGCGGAGAAGGACGGTCATACCCTGATCTGCGTAACTATGAAGACGCCGGATAAGAGTGATTATTATGATCAAAAGCGTCTTTATAATTTCGGTTTCGACAATTTTAAATGGACCAGTGTCGGGAACGGTACAATTGTGCTGCCGGAATGGATCGATACGACACCGTTTGAAACGATGTTTCCTGAGTATTCCGGACAGACGTCTTCTGCCTCTGCGGAGACGGCAGAGAGTGGTATTGCGGAGATAGAAGCTGTCGATGTCGAGGCGGAGCCCGTTAATGCAGCGGCAGACGCAGCGCAGTATGGCAGCGGGACGATCAGCATTGAGGCGCCTGCGGCAGTTAATACGGCGGCAGACGCAGCGCAGTATGGCAGTGAGACGATTTATATTGAAGCACCTAAGGCGGTATATGCGGACGAAAATGCGGAAGAGGGCACGGAGACAGTTGAGGCGGATCTTTCCGGAGCCTCTGAGTCGGGCGCGGAAAACAGCGCGGCAGACACTTCATCTGCAGGTGCTGTCAGGACGGTGACCTCTGACACGGAAGGTTATACAGCGGAGGAGACAGACCTCGGAGACGGTACGGTAAGGATTGTCTATTATTATTACGGTACACCTGTCGGTTCGGAAACTGCGGTAAAGCCGACACCTGAGCCCGTATCTGAAGCGGCTGCGGCCGAATCACAGACAGAAACGACCGAAAAGACCGGAAACACAGGGAATGCGGGAGGGGGTATGAAGCCGCTTGCAATCGTGCTTCTGGTTCTGCTTGCAGCCGTCGTTCTTGCCCTCGCTGTTATTCTGGTCATGCGCTACAGAAAAATTGTGGAAGCGCAGCGCGCAGAAGAGCGTGCGAGAAGAAAAGAACAGCGGAAAAAAGAAGCAGCCAAGGCCTGGGAGAATGTCTCTTACGATGATTCCGACGACTGGGAAGTACCGGAAGATGAACCGGCAGACGCAGATACCGAGAGAAGACCCGGTCTTGATACCGCAAAGAAGCCGGGCGTGCTGGCTGCGGTAAAAAACAGCCGGAAAAAGGATGAAAATGATGCCGCATCTAAAGCACGGTCTCACTCGGAAAGCTTCGAAGGTCAGGACGGGGAGAAGCCGAAAGGAAGCAGTTTACTTAATGGTGAGGACACACCGCGGAGTAGTGCCGGTCAAACAGGGGGCAGAACGGTGAGAAGCCGTGTACAGAGCGGAACAGACACACTGCGGAATACTGCCGGTCAGGCAGGGGACAGAACAGTGAGGAACCGTGTACAGAGCGAGAACGGAACAGAAATGCAGAGGAAGCCGCGGGTTCAGAATACGTTCGCAGAGGACGGAAAATCACGTGTACAGAATAATGCTGAAGTACTGAGCCGGGCTATTGCCAGAAATAATGCGGCAGTACAGAAAAAGAAGCAGTCCGGAAGCAGCGGGGCGGCCAGCCCGGCGAAAGTTGATTCGAAAAACGGCACAGCGGAACCATCCGGAACACCTGCTGAGGAGGGCGTTGTGAAAGCGGCGGCCGGATCAGGCAAAGAGCGCGCGGTGGAAGTGCCGGTTTTTCAGAAATCTGAAGATCATGAATAAAAGCATATGGGGAGAACAATATCGGCAGTAAAGCAGTCGGCCTGTCTTCTCTTAAAGTCAGCGCAAAGCAGCAGGAACATGCCTTCGGTTGGGGAGCCGATGGTCCGGGGCTGCGGAAATAAGGGGAAATTTGATGGAAAAAAGAAAAAAACGCAGAAGGAAGGGAAACGGCTGGCTTGGGCTGGCCCTTTTTACGGCGCTTTGTGCGGGCATTGTAGCAATCGTATATATGTACTGCACGGGTTATGAGTCCTGGCGTGGAAAATTCCTTCCCAACACTTATATCAACGGCGTTAATTATTCGGGAATGACGGCAGAAGAAGCGAAAGCTCTTTATGATTCAAATTGTGAAGGATGGGCTCTGACGATAATTGAAATGGGCGGTGAGACAGAGACAATTCCTTATTCCGGGATTGATTATGAGCTTACGATGGGGAAGTCTTTTGAAGATCTGATTGAGGAACAGGATTACCGCCTGTGGTTTCTGGCCGGAACGAGGACAACCCAGCTTACGACTACAGAGGGGTACAGGTATGACGAGGCACTTCTCGAGGAGAAGGTCAGAGCACTCTCCTGTATTTCATCTGAGGAAATCCGTGATCCGGTGGATGCCAAGATTATCAAGACGGAGAGCGGGTATGAGATCAGTCCGTCAGATGACGGAAACCGATTGAAAGAGGATGAGGTTGTGGCTTTGGCGGAGGAGGCTCTGGCAGAGCACGGCAGCGCACCGACAGAGATCAATCTTGAAGAGGCGGACTTATATCTTAAAGCGGAGATTCAGACGGATAATGAGAAGCTTCAGAAGAAGTTTGCAAAGCTTGACAAAGTGCAGACAACTTCACTTAATCTGTTTCTGGAAGAAGCTTACGAGACACTCGACAGGACGACATTTTTAGACTGGATGGGCTATGAAAAGTCTGAGGTGACGATTGATCGGGAGCAGGTTGATGCCTATGTGGCCGCTCTTGCGGAGAAGTATGATACTCTCCGGACGGTCAGAACGTTCCATACACATGACGGTGAGACTGTTGAGGTCGGCGGAGATGATATGGATTCGTACGGCTTTGTGATGGATCAGGAGGCGACTGCCGAGGCTATTTACAATGCGCTGCTGGCCGGAGAGTCAAAAACCGTTGAGGTTGTCTTTGAAGAGTATTCGCTGTGCCGTTATTCCGATAATGATGATATCGGGGATACATACATTGAAATCAGTCTGGCGGACCAGCATATGTGGTATGTCGTTGACGGCGAAGTGGCGGTTGAGACAGATGTTGTCACCGGTCTGCCGGAGGATGGCAGGGAGACTCCGTCAGGTGTATTCGCAGTTCTTGAAAAGTTGACGAATCACACGATGAGCGGCAGCTATGGGACAGCTTTCTGTAATTATGTACTTTCTTTTAACTGGGACGGAATCTGTATTCATGATTCAACCTGGAGATCTTCGTACGGCGGGGTGATTTATCTGAGTGACGGCAGCCACGGCTGCGTCAATACGCCGCTTGACAAGATGAAAGAGATCTTTGATCTTTGTTATATCAATACACCGATTGTTATCTATTGATGTGAGCAGTCCGAATACTTCCGGAGCAGGAGACAGCGATAAGGGAAGTGCAGACCTGTCCGGTAAGACAGATGGAAAACACGGGCAGCGGATGATTAATCAACGGTAAGTCAGCGGACAATAAAAACAGCAAATGATAAACCCGTGGATGAAACATCATGAACGAAAGCTGTGACATAGAAAATGACAGATCGGGAAATGCGTACAGAAGAATGCTGAATGAAAGGACAGTGAACAAAAGAAGACTGATAAAGGAAACCGTATAAAGAAGAGAGCGAAAGAAGCGGGAACGGAGCGCAGATGGCTGGAAAGAAGAAAAGGAAAAAGAACAGGGGGCTGCTTCTGTTTGCACTTATTGATATTGTCGTAATGATCGGTATTCTCCTCGGAATTGCTGCAGTCATGCAAAAAAATCAGCTGACAATAAGCGGATCGACGAATGCAGGTGCGGAAGCAATTTCAGAGCAGGCTGAAATCGCTTCCGCTTCAGGGCAGCAGAATACCGATGCGGGAGAGATCTATCTCAAGACTTCGGGGGTTGATACGGGATCGAGCTCAGCGAATGAGCCTGTCGGTGCTGACGGAAATGTTTCAGGGACTTATCCGGGAGAAAATGCAGCTGGGGATGGAGAAAATGTCTCCGGAACGAATGAAGCGGGCAGCACGGCTGTGATTGTGCTGAGCACAGACGGAATCGCGGCAGGCACGGAAGGTGCAGTGCTGAGCACAGACGGAACCACGGCAGGCACAGAAAATGCAGTGCTGAGCACAGACGGAATCGCGGCAGGCACGGAAGGTGCAGCGCTGGGTACGGCCGGAACGGAAGAAGGTACAGGCGTAATGCTTCAATCAGATTCAGCGGAAACTGAGAGCAGTGGTCTTGCGGCTGAGGAGACGATTGGATCGGCCGACCTGGCAGTCATGTCTTCAGCGGAACTGATTACGGAGTCAAGCCTTGAGTCGCTGGCGGAGCTTATGACTTCAGGTCTGGAAAGTGCGGAAATAACCGAATCAAATCCCTATGCGGATTTGCCGCCGACAAAGAGGTGCTCAGTTGACGGAACGTTTTGGGAAGGCTGTCCGGAGAGAGATATTCAGCTTCTGACTCCAAATCCGTATTCAAGACCGCAGTATGCGCTTGAAGAGGTACATGATATCGTTATTCATTACGTTGGGAATGAGGGGTCAACGGCCCAGCAGAATCGGGACTACTTTGAGAGTCTTCAGGATGGCAGCCGCTCGGCAAGCAGTCATTTTGTAGTGGGGCTCGAGGGAGAAATTATCCAGTGCATACCCTGTTCAGAATGGTCATATGCTTCAAATGACAGAAATTATGATACCATATCGATTGAGTGCTGCCATCCGGATGAAACCGGAAAATTTACAGATGATACCTATTCCTCCGTGGTGAATCTGACGGCTTGGCTTTGCAAGGCGTTTCAGATCGGTCCGGAGCATGTGATCAGGCATTATGATGTGACCGGTAAGGATTGTCCGCTTTATTTCGTTGAGCATCCGGAGGCCTGGGAGCAGTTTAAGCAGGATGTTGCAGATCGGTACTATGAAATAACGGCACAGTAAGACAGATTAAAACAGTGACGCGGCAGGGGCTCGAGGCTCCTGCCGATTATTCACCACAGCACACAAAAACATATCTGTATGCAATTTAGATGCGGTAATCGATACAGTGATGCAGGTAGCGCAAAACGGATACAGCAAAACAGATACAGTGATGCAGGCAGCGCAAAACGGATACAGCAAAACAGATACAGTGATGCAGGCAGAATAAAACAGATGCAGTAAAACAGGTGCAGTAAAACAGGAACAGCAAAACAGACGCTGCAGTACAGATTCCGAAACATTAGAGCACTGCTGCAAGTACAGTAATAATCCTTCGGCAGAGATTGGAGTAATGATGGGAAATATTTTTGATTATCTTGACTGGCGGGGTGATATCACCTTTGACGTGGATCCGTTTAATGAGGTTGACAATCTCGTTCTCTCGTGGCTTGCTTACACGGATTTTGAGGGAATTATGCGGAATCGGGAGATCGGGTCGGACATGCTGGGCTTTTCCTGGCCGCGCAGAATGCAGAAAAATAAATTGGAACAAGGTTCGGAAACCTGCCCGGACGCAGCGTCTTCAAAATCAGGATACTCAGAAGAAGCAAAATCCGAAGCTTCGGGAGATGCTTCAGTACCTGCGGGGTCGGAAAATGAGAGCGCTTCAGATGCCCTGCGAAGACTGTTTCTCGGTAAAAGAGAGGACCTTCGGCGAAAATTAACTGAAGCTGTACCTGAAGACCTTCGGGAGAAGATCAGATCTTCAACACTTGAAGCCATGAAAAACGGCTCAGCAGAAAAAAAGGAAGAGATAAAGGAAGAAAAAAAGAACCCGGAGTGGCTGAGGCGCGCACATAAACAGATCCGCAGGATGCTGGAAGAAGTTCAGGAGCCCTGCGGTCCATTTGAAGAAGAGGATGAGCTGAGTATTCAGGAGGTTTGCTGGAGATATTTTCACCTGCATACGATTGAAGAGATTGAAGCAAGAAGTACACTTTACAAAAGTGCTCCCTATCTGCTGATTAAGCTGGCAGCATCGAAACGCTATGCCAATATGCGTGTGCGGGGCTATGTCAATATGGTCCGGGAGGAATATGACCTGCAGATGTCGGTCATGACTTTTGAACTCGGAAACGGAGAGTATTATGTGGCTTATCGCGGGACCGATGACACTCTTGTCGGCTGGAAGGAGGACTTTGATCTCAGTTATCTCGATGAGACGCCGGGGCAGGCATTTGCAAAATACTATCTGAATCATTTTGACAGCGTAAAATTCCGCGTAGGCGGACACTCAAAGGGCGGCAATTTTGCTGTCTATGCAGCTGCATTTGCCGATGAGAAAGTTCGGGAAAATGCGATTGCAATCTATTCGAATGACGGACCGGGGTTTGTGGAGGCGGTTGCCGACTCCCCGGAACTCATGCGCATTTTACCGAAGACAACAAAAATTGTGCCGCAGGCCTCTATGATTGGGATTCTGATGAGCTGTCATATACCGCTGAAGGTAGTAAAAAGCAGCGGTGCCGGCGTGATGCAGCATGACGCTGCAACCTGGGAAGTGCTGGGGAACAGTTTCATGGAGATGGAAGAGCGATCCGGGAGCAGTTTCTTTGTGGATAAGACTTTTAAAAAGTGGGTCGAAGGCATCAGCAGCGCAGAGCGGAAGCGGTTTATTGACAATTTCTTCGGGCTTTTTGAACAGGCAGGGTTATCAACGCTGACAGATGTCAATGATCACAAGTTAAAGGCGGCCTACAGCTTTGTAAAAGGGGTAGCCGGACTTCCGGAGGATGACAGAAAGCAGTTTATGGGAATTGTCAGAAAGCTATTCTGGAGCGGCGCAAAAGAGCTGGTTTCTGATCATGAGGAGTAAAGGAACGGGATATGAACAGTAAAACGGCAAAACGTGGGGCGGTCTTTGCGGTTCTCACAGCACTGTGTATTTTTCGGAGCAGCACTGCGGCGTTTTCAGAGGATTTTATGACCGGGGAGGTCGGGGATATTCTCTCATTCGGCGAATATGAGCAGGATGCCGATGAGAATGACGGCAGTGAGCCGATTGAGTGGATCATTCTTGAAAAATCTTCAGGTGAACTCCTGCTTGTCAGCCGCTGTGTTCTGGACATTCATGAATATTTTTATCCAGGCACCGCAGACTGTGATTCGGTTGTCACCTGGGAAAACAGTGATCTGCGGACCTGGCTTGCGGATGGATTTGCCGAGGAGGCATTTTCCGACCGGGACTGGACGCGGCTCCTCGATATGAAGTGTGAAAATGAGAACCGGACCCGCGAAGGACTTACTGCAGCTCTTGATGAAACGAAAGACAAAATTGCCGTTATGAGTTATCGGGAACTCTTGAAATGGTTTCCGCAGGAGTCTGACAGAATCACTGATTTTTCGGAAAGGTCAGCGGAGACGGACAGCGAAAGTGTCTGGTGGCTGCGCACAACGGACGGCGGTGAGGCCGTTTACGCTGTTCGCAGCGAGGATGGCAAAGTGGGAACTGTATCCATGATAAATCAGAAGTATGGCATTCGCCCGATGATCCGCATCAGTATGTACCAGAATGATTCGGGAACAGAGCGCAATACAGAGGATCCGGAACTGATCAGCAGGGTTCAGAAAAAGCTGGTCGAGCTGGGTTACAGCCTTGGAGAGACGGACGGGATCGCAGGTCAGGAAACAACAGCTGCCGTGATTCAGTATCAGATGGATATGTGTCTTCCGGTCTCAGGGGTGATCACGGAGATGACGGCAGCGAGTCTTGGATTTTGAACCGCTGGTGCGATTCCGGCTCTTCAGCTGTCTCAGCATACAAAAGGAGCTGCCGTAGGCAGCCCCTTTTGTATGCGTCACAACGTATGGCGAAAGCGTGCTCATGGCACGTTTTCGCCATACGTTTACGTTATGATTTTTCGGCTTCGGGTGCGGCTTTGATATTGGCAAGGGCGATGCTTCGATATTGATTCCACACTTTGGAAATGCGGATCGTGCGGGCTTCCTCGGTTTCATTTTCGATCGGGTCGACATTTGTGAGACCGAGAAGCAGACGCCAGTAGCGAATCAGCTCGGAGAGGGCCTGTTCGACGGCCTCACTTGTGCGGTAGCGGGCGATCAGTTCACCTGCACAGATCTTATTGAGGCGGTTCGGAGCATCCCATTTGTCATCTGATGGATTTTCACAGCAGCCCAGAAGAAAGATAAAGGAGCGGGCTTCTCCCGGATCGAGGGTGATTTCGAATTCATGGGCTGCAATCGGGAACGTACCGGGATCGGTCGAACCAAAACAGCTTCCGACAGCTGTGCACTCGGGACAGCTGCGATTGCCGGCCGGCCCGTAAAAGACGCGGCGGTTGACGTCGAATGTATCAGCCAGATCGTTCACTGTGCAGAACGCATAGTGGTTCCTGCTGCCGCTGTAGCCGGTTTTATTGAAAATAACAGAGCCGATGAGTTCGATTTCGGCATCTGCCAGTGTTTCGGGTGCAGCTGTATCTTCTGCGGCATCGAAACGGCTCCACTCGACAGCGGAGAAAAGACGGATCGTCTTTGGCTCACTGTCCGTATTGGTGAGCGTTAGAAAACGGATTTCACAGGGGTCACTGACCGGGACAAAGTAGAGTACGTCTGAGGCTATATGACCCTTCTTAGAAGTAAAACGGGTGAAGCCGAAGCCGTGGCGGCACTCGAAGCGGTCGAGCGGTGAGCCGCAGGGGCCGACCGTGGGACTCCAGACCGACTCTCCGTCATTGATATAGAAATAGTGGCCATTGTGTTCAGCCGCATTTCCCGCAGAGATATAGCGTGTCAGCCGGCAATGTTCCGAGTCCCGGTAAAAAGAATAGCCCTCAGCGGTATTTGAAATGACCGAGAAGAATTTTCGGGTGCCGAGATAATTGATAACCGGAAAGGGTGTCTGCTGGGTTGTAATGACTGATTCCATTGTTTCCGGATCAAAGTATTCGAAATTCATAGCTGTCTCCTGTGCGGCTGATTTTGATATGATTAGCAGCTGCCGCATTCTTATACAGTATATTCGTAATTCTTGATGAAATCAATTCCAGTTCGCTTGAAATCCGGGCTTTCTTGTGTATAATAAGTTTTCACAACGTTTATTTTGCATAGAGCGTTTTGTTATTAAGGGATACATCAGGTGAGGCTGCATGAACAGGCAGCGGTATTATTTCAAATGGGAGGCTGTTTCAATTGAAGAAAAAACTTCTGGGTCTTTTGCTTTGTTCTGCGATTGCAGTGGGATCAGCCGCAGGAATCAGCTCGGTATCGGGAGATGGGGCAGAAGGGGATTTTTTTGAAGATGATTCCATGCCGGACGATGAATTTTTCGAAGATGATTTTATAGATGAGGAGTTTATAGAGGAGTTTTCGGGGACTGAAGAACGGGCCACGGAAACAGATTCTCAGGAAGAGACCGCACTTCAGAAGCAGATTGCCTCGGAGGGGAAGGTTCTCAATATAGAGTGCTGGGATGAAGAATTCAAGAGCCGGGTGATTGAGTACTACCCCGGCTACGAAGTGATAGACGGGTCAACCGGAAAGATCGGAGAGATCACAGTCGAGTGGCACATAACGCCCGAGGCAGACAACGCCTATCAAAATTATCTTGATTCGGTGCTGCTTGGCAATGATGAGACACCGGAGGATGATCGCATTGATCTGTTTCTGGTCGAAGATGATTTTGCGGCAAAATATTTCAATTCGTATGTCTCGCTGCCGCTTTCCGAGATCGGAATAGAGGAGTCCGAACTTTCGGAAATGTATGATTATACGAAGCAGCTCGCTGAAGACGAGGACGGTAATCTGTGCGGCGTGACCTGGCAATGCTGGCCGGGGGTCCTGATTTACAACCGGCAGGCGGCGATCGATACCTGGGGCACGGATGATCCGGATGAGGTTCAGAAGCACGTCTCGAACTGGGATGAATTCATGACATCAGCCGGGGAACTGAGTGACAAGGGCTATTATATAACGGCATCTGCCTATGACACTTATTCAGCCTATGCCTCCGATATAGACGTTCCGTGGGTATCGGCTGACAATCAGGTTCAGATCCGGTCATCTCTTGAAAACTGGGCACAGAACTCCTGCAGTCTGGTGAGGAATGGTTGTACAACGACGGCAGATCTCTGGAGTGAGGAGTGGTGTAAAGGACTGATGCAGGACGGAAATGTATTCTGTTATTTCGGTGCTGCCTGGATGATAGAGTACGGTCTGAGCTCCGATCTCACAGATTCGATCGGCAGTATCGGAGGCTGGGGCGTCTGCGCGGGACCGCAGCAGTATTTCTCAAGGGGCACCTGGCTGTGCGCGGCGTATGGAACGGACAATCCCTCTCTCGTGGCTGACATCATGAGAAAGATGACCACTGACGAGGGTATCCTGCAGAGCCTTCTGACAAGAGATGGTGATTTTGTTAATAACCGCAGCGTGATGGCTGAGGCGGCAGATGATGACCGCTTTTCGCTGAATGTGCTTGGCGGACAGAATCCGGTGAGTATTTATATGGAATGCGCGGAAGTGCTTGATGCGTCTTCCGTAACACCTTATGATATCTACTGCGATGAACAGTTTAAAGAAGAGATGCGGCTTTACTTTGAGGGGAGTGACTCCTATGAAGAGGCTGTCAACGCATTTCAAAAGGCAATTACCGGCAGGTTTGAAGAATTGACGGCCTGAGAAGAGCATGCCGGAAAGCTGCAAAGGTCTGCCGGCGGCAGCGCTTTTGTATTCTGTAAACGGGAAAACGTGCTGCCTGCGTGTTTTCCGCACATGACGATGAATGAAAAAAGCTGTGCAAGCGTGCACAGCTTTTTTCATTCATCGTCAGCCTGTTGAACTGACTCTTTATTCTCTTTGAGAAATTGAAGCGTCATGTGAAACAATAAACCGCCTGCTATGCGGGGTGGAGATAATTTCATCCCGGCCTTTACGTAAGGATCAATGAGTACCAGGTGGTCGGCAGAAGATACCGAATCCAGCTGACGGAGCTTATGAGGCCGGAGAGACCTGAAAATGAAGGATTCAGAAGAATCGCGCCAATGATCAGGAGTACGGTAATAAAGAGGTAGACGGCCTCGTGCCGGAAGAGCCTTACAAACAGGGCAGTCCAGGCGGCACAGACCGCGATATACGGAAGAAGAATTGCGGTGTGCAGCACATTCGTGCCGCAGATCAGGAGTGCCGGAGAGAGCGCGGCACCTGTAAGAAGCAGCGGGACAAAAATGCCAAGAGTTTGAAACAGCAGGGCACGGCTTCTGAAACAGCGGATCAGAGCCCTCTCTTCGCCGTGGAAAAGAGACGAGGCGAAGAGCAGCGCCGCAGCGAAAATCAGGATTCCGGTGACTGCTTTCACGGAAGAATTTCTGGAATCACTGTAAGCTGTTTCCCCCTCGGCCGTCAGGTTTTCCCCGACTTCAAGGGTTGTAATATGCCCGTCATGGTCAACACGTGCGTAGGCAACATTGAAGGTACTGCCTGAGGCTTCAACGAGCGTCATTTCATCAAGCACCTGTTCCACGGTTGTCTCATCAGCATCCTTGAAAATCGTTCCTGTCCGTACCGCATCGCTTAAGAGCTGTGGGGAAATTACATCCAGAAGGCAGGCGAAGACAGCCTCTTTCACAGCCTCTCCTTTCGTTGTAGAGGTTGAGGTGATGTAATCGATCGTGCCCTTCAGATTCGGGATCATGAGGTCGGTGCCAGATGCTTTGATTTTGTTTTCACTTGAGAGAGCGGCATCGATTCTTTCATCGAGGACAAATCCGCAGTCGATGCGCCCTCCTGCGACGGCTTCTTTGAGTTCATCGCGCGAGTTATAAAGCTGATAGCGGTAGGTGCCGCTTTCGGACAACAGACGCTCGGCTATGGCGGAAGCCGTTGTACTTTCGTCCGAAAAAATACCTACGGCGGTATTGTCGGCAGATGGAAGCGCTGCGGTTCCGAGGATCAGCTGAACTGCAAGCATCAGCACCGCGACGGCATAAAAAGCCGGAGTGCGGAGCTGTCTTTTGAAGAGAACGCCTATTCGGAGCAGCCAGTCTGAAATTGAATTATGACTCATGGCAAGTCCTCCTGATAAAAGCAGGGATAAGGAGGATCAGGCCTGTAAGCAGCGTGCAGCCAAGAGGTGCTCCGATCCGAATCCTATAGAGACCGCCGGCAAATGCATTCTGCCAGACTGTGATCGGTGAAAATGTGACTGCGCTTCTTAGAAACGCCGGCATCCAGGCAGACGGAAGAAAGCCGCCCGAGACGGTGAAGAGAGCAGTGACAATCAGAAGATAGAACAGGCTGCCACGTGAGCCGCTAATCCATGTGAAGATGAGATGGACGAGCGAGGAGACAGAGAAGGCCAGTGCGGCAGCGAATGGGATCACTGCGAGACACGCATGACCAACTGATCCTGCGGTGATGGTGAGCGCAGCAGAGTCTGTGAGCGCGAGGGCTGAATTTCCGACTCGGAGACCGGCCATCATAAGGAAGGCCATTATGAACATGACTGCTGTCATGGAGAGCAGCTTGGCGATATCTAAGAGGACCGGATGGAGACCGAACCTGGAGAGATAGCGGTGGGCTTCATTTTCAGAAGGGCTGTAGAAGGTTCCGAAGCCCAGTCCGAAAATCAGCAGGACAAGCAGAGCGGCCGAGAGCAGGTAAAATTCACGCATGGAGAGGTCTCCGAAAGCCGAGGTGCTCTCAGTTGAAAAGGCGGAAGTGCGGTTCAGTGCTGTCGTGACATAGACGCTGAAGATGCTGTCCTCGATATCCGTCAGCTCACCGGCGAGAGGGAGGTCATCGCTTAGATTATCCACAGCGTAGATCGCGTTTTCGACGGAACGTATAAGTGATACGCCGGCACTTACCAGCTGCGAAAAGACATCCTGCTGCAGAGCTGCCGCATTGTCGGAGAGCAGCAGTGTGACGGGGTGGTTTTCACCGTTGTTGATACTGTCATAAATGCCGCTCGGAAGATAGATCACGACATCGACTGTGCCTTCACGGAGGGCTGCCGCCGCATCGGCCGGAGACATGTACGAAAAATTGCAGATACTTTTTACGCTCGACATCTGTGAGACCAGTGTGATCATCATCTGAGTCTTGAGGTCGGCGTTTGAGGGAGTACTGTCGTAAGAAGGCGCATCGTCTGAAAGGTCGTCCGGCGCGTCACTTCCCATCACTACGGCGACAGAAGCTTTTTCGAAAAGTGCGTTTCTGTCCATGACAGTACAAAAAAGAACCGCAGCGGCAAGCACAGCGGCTGCGGTCAATAGAAGTGAAAATAGGAAAAAGGGAATGAGTTTCATTCCCTTTTTCATCTCAAGGCATAAATATTGAAGCCATCTTTTTAATCGCATAATACTTCCCCGGATGAAGGTCTTCCGGTCATCGATGTATCTTTATTCAGCGGAGCTTCCAAAAAGTGAAGCGACAGTGCTGATTACTTCGTTGAGCTCTTCTTCTGTAGCGGTAGAGAGGTCAACAGCATCGCCTTCCGGCATCTGTGCTGTGCCGCCGTCGGCAACGTCAACGGTGATCTGACCGGAAAGGACATCATCGATATTGAAGGAAAGGCCGTTGTCAAGAATTGTGCCGGTGATCGGGATGCCGATTGACGGAATGTCAAGTGAGTAAGAACTGTCAGCATTTACTGTGAAAGCAAATACAGATTCACCCTCTGCAGAGAGCTCGATGTTCATGGAATCCTCGCTCATCGCATAAGAGAAGGCGGCATATTCCGTGCCATCTGCAGAAAGGACGACATCGGCACCGTTGTCGGAGATGGTGGTTGTGAGTTCTGCAATCGCTTCGTCATCAACTGCAAGTACGATATCGGTCCAGCTTGTCTCGTTTTCGCCGAGGAACTGCAGGGAAAGTGTGGAACCCTCGATTGTGAGGCTGATCTCAGCCGGCATACTGGCATCGTTTACATAGACATCAAGGGTCACTGCCGGCATGGAAGCGATTGTATCATGGGCGTTGACAATGGCGTCCACAGTGTCTGTTATGTCAGAGATATCGCTGCCTGTCAGTTCGGCAAGAGCGGCAAACGAATTAGCATAATCAGCAATCGCATCGCCGAACGCTACGCCGTCATCGCCCTGTACAGCCATCACGTTATCATAGAGGTCAGCCATGAATGCGCCGTCTGCGGTGATTTCCATACCGGTGAGGTCATCCTTTGTGACGGTTGTCATGGAAAGAGAAGAGAGACTTGTCGTGAATGCATCGACAATGCCTTCTTCGTATGAGCTGAACAGATTGCCGCCGCCGAAGATGGTGGAATATTCTGTCTGCAGATAGGAATTTACAAGTTCGATATAATCAGTGCCGATGTTTTCCGCCAGGTAGCCTGAAGCGGGAACGGATGAATAATTATAGGAAAGAACTTTGTTGATAAGCGGAACGGCAACCATCAGTTTGTCTGCATCCCAGTATTCGGCGATGTCGAGCTGGATGCCGGAGATATCGACTGTGCCGTCGAGAGACTGTGCGCCTGCTTCCGGATCAAGGACGAGGCTTAAGAGTGCCGCGATCTCAATGCCGTCATAGTTGACTTCTGCGTTAATTGTTGTAGTAGATGCCGATGTGACGGCAAGGCTTTCCGCCGCGTCTTCGATTGTTGAAAGGTCTGCAGCGAATGCCGCTGTTGAGAAGAGAGAAGCTGTCATAGCTGCCGATGCGGCGATGCCTGCAAAGCGTCTTGTCTTCATGTTCATGGTGTATCCTCCTTTTTAATGGTTGAAACTGCACTATCGGGATCGGTGATTGCCGCAGTCCCGCTGTGGATGAGATAGAGACGATCACAAAGCTGCATTTCTTCGATGTCATGTGTTGCCATAATTACGATGCCGCCCTCATCGCGAAAGCTCATAAGATACTCATAGATGGCGGATTTGTGATACAGATCGAGTGCGGATGTCGGTTCATCCATGATGAGAACCGGCGGCTTATCGGTGAGCGCGCAGGCAATCGTGAGCCGGCGCTTCATGCCGCCTGACAGCTTTGAAACTGTGGTTCCGAGCAGCTTGTCGAGCTGAAGTCTCCGGATAACCGGGTCATCGGCGGAGATCTTTCTTCCGCTCATCAGCTTCAGGTTGTCGCCTGCACTGAGTTCCTCGATCAGAGGGTTGGTCTGCGGTACATAGCCGACCAGTTCCCCAAAGCCTTTCCGGTCCTTGAGGAGATCCCGTCCGAAACAGCTTACGGTGCCGCCTGCCGGCTTTTTCATTCCTGCGAGAATCGCAAGGAGCGTGCTTTTGCCGCTTCCGTTTCTTCCGGCGAGCCCCACACATTCGCCGCGGGAAGCGGTGATGGTGCAGTCTGAGAGAATCTCGCGCCGGCCGTATCGCTGCCGGATGTTCGCTGCTGTAAATCCTGACTCCATCTTTCTGATTCCGTTTTTAGGTATGCGTGCTTCCGGTCTTATGACAGCAGCAGCCGCAACTGCCGGCGCGCCTGACCGGAAAGTAATCGTATCTTTCGTCTCGTGTGTGTATTATACAGGAGTCTTCTTTATTATTCAATCTTATGATTCTAAAAAAACAGAGAAGAAAACGTGTTTTTTGATTGAAAAATACCGGAAAATCATTGACAAAACGGGAAATGCTGTTCTCGGAAGAAGAGAGGCATGGGCACCTGACATATACTTAAGAAGAGGATCGAAAATTATTTTGACGTGTGTCAGCAGATGCGTTAAACTTAAGTCTTAAAAATGTATTCATATGGAATGCGTTTTGTTCAGCAAAAAAGCAGCTTCGGGCGAAAAAATTGCGGGGAACGAAAAGGCATATGAGGAGGCTTGAGATGAAGATCGGTTTCGACAATGACTTATATTTAAAGAAGCAGTCCGAACATATCAGGGAGCGGATCAGTCAGTTTGGCGGAAAGCTGTACCTTGAGTTTGGCGGAAAGCTGTTCGATGATTTTCACGCATCGCGTGTATTGCCGGGTTTTCATCCGGATTCCAAGATCACCATGCTGAAGGAACTGCGGGATCAGTGTGAAATCGTCGTGGTTATCAACGCAGCGGATATCGAAAAGAATAAAGTTCGCGGTGATCTTGGCATTACCTACGACATGGATCTGCTCCGTCTTGTCGATGCATTTACTGGAGAGGGACTTCAGGTCGGCTCGGTTGTCCTCACAAGGTTCGCGGAGCAGCCGGCGGCCATCGCCTATGAGAAGAAGCTGAAGGCTCTCGGCCTTCGTGTATACAGACATTATCCGATTGCGGGCTATCCGGCAGACATTCCGCTGATTGTCAGTGATGAGGGCTTTGGCCGGAATGACTATATCGAGACCAGCCATCCGCTGGTTGTTGTGACGGCACCGGGCCCGGGCAGCGGAAAGATGGCGACCTGCCTGTCCCAGCTCTACCATGAACACAAACGGGGCATTCAGGCCGGATATGCGAAATTCGAGACCTTTCCAATCTGGAATATTCCGCTCAACCATCCGGTCAATCTCGCTTATGAGGCGGCGACAGCGGACCTTGATGATGTCAATATGATCGATCCGTTCCATCTGGAAGCCTATGGGAAAACGGTTGTCAATTACAACCGCGATGTGGAGGTATTTCCGGTGCTGAGCGCGATGTTTGAAAAGATTGCCGGGGTATCCCCGTATAAATCCCCGACTGATATGGGTGTCAACATGGCGGGCTACTGCATTTTTGATGATCAGGCCTGCAGGGAAGCGGCTGACAGAGAGATTATCCGCCGCTACTACACTGCGGAGTGTGAGCTGCGCAAGGGAAACGCAGGCGACTCGCCGGTCCGCAAGATCGATTTTCTGATGAAAAAAGCCGGAATTTCGGCAGCAGACAGGCCCTGTGTTGCGGCGGCGAACATCAGAGGGGAACAGACGGGTGCTCCGGCTGCCGCGATGGAGATGCAGGACGGCACGATTCTCACAGGAAAGACATCTGTCCTTCTCGGAGCGAGCTCTGCCCTACTGCTCAACGCGCTGAAGTATCTCGCAGGTATCGACGACTCCGTAAAGCTTATTCCGCCGGCTTTCATCGAGCCGATTATGCAGCTGAAGACGAACACGCTCGGAGACCACAGCTCACTTCTGCATCTCAATGAACTTCTGATCGCACTCTCCGTAGCGGCGGTTACGGATGAAAATGCCCGCAAAGCCCTTGCGAAAGTGCCGGAACTCAAGGGACTTGAAGTGCATTCTTCTGTCATTCTCTCCCAGATCGATGAGGGCGTGTTTAAAAAGCTCGGGATCAATCTGACCTGCGAACCGCATTACGAGAGCAAGAAGCTCTACCATAAATAATACCGGTTTGCGGAGGCGGGAACGGGGATTTTTTAGCCGTTGTTTTAAGGCGATACTTTACCGGAAGGCAGTGTGCCGCCGATGAATGCTTTACAGGAAAGAAAGACAGAAAGCTATGGCAAGTGAAGAATATATCAAAGCGCAGAAGATCGGTACACGTCAGGTGAGACATGCTGTCTCGGAGGGCAGGTATCCTTACCTGCCTGCGCTTGATGATATTGTCGGAAAAGGCGATATTGCCGGAGAATATCCGGTGGGGATGACGGAAGTGCCGCTTAAGCTGATCGCCGGTACGAAGACTCAGGACCGGCAGAATGCTTTTTCGGGCGGCTATATGCCGATTCTGGGTGTTAATACGGAATTTGCTTCCAAATGGAGCAGCCTCTATGCGGCCCAGCAGAGAGAAGGAATCAGGGATGCGGTGAAAGCTTATGAATATCTGCAGAATTTTTATGTGCAGGAGGGAAATAAGCGGGTTTCCGTCATGAAATATCTTCAGATGCCGATCATTCTGACCGATGTTACGCGGATTTTGCCGAAACGAACGGATGAAAAATGGAACCGCATTTACTACGAATTCTGTGATTTTTATGAGGCTGCCCCGATTTACGGCATAACATTTTCGGAGGAAGGCAGCTACACAAAGCTCGCGGAAGCGGTCGGAAGGGATCTTTCCGCACCGTGGCCGGAGGAGGATGTTTATTCCCTGAAGACAGCTTTTGCAAGATTTTCAAACGTGTTTGAGGAGAAGGGCGGAGCTCGCCTCAGCATGACGGCGGGCGATGCTTTTCTTGTATTTATCGGCATTTTCAGCCTGGATCAGATTCTGAATGACAGCAGGGCTATGCTTGCAAAAAGGATCGAGGGTATCTGGAATGAGTTTCTGGTAGAGACAAGCGATGAGCCGATCGCGCTGGTTGAGACGCCGGAAGTAATTGAGGAAGCCGGTGCGAAGCAGGGGGTCAGTTCTCTGTTCGGACTTCTGCGGCCGAGGGTTTACACGATGGATAACCCTCTCCGGGTTGCGTTTATTTATGATAAGGATCCTGAGATTTCGAGCTGGCTTTACGGCCATGAGCTCGGAAGGAAATATCTGGAGGAACATTTTACGGGAATCGTCAGGACCGAGCGATATGACTGGAGGTCCTCCGACGATGAGATCGCGGGTGCTGCCGCAGATGCAGTTGCTGCCGGCTGCGGACTGATCGTCACGACGTCGCCTGCCCAGATGCAGGGGACGCTGCGCTGCGCGATCAATTATCCGGAAACAAAATTTATGAACTGCTCTGTTAATCTGTCGCACAATGCAGTCCGCACCTATTACGGCCGGATGTACGAGGCGAAGTTTCTGATGGGTGCACTTGCGGCGCAGGCGGCGGACAACCACCGAATCGGACTGCTCGCGGATTATCCGATCTACGGAACCTGTGCCAACATCAATGCGTTTGCTTATGGCGCATCGCTTATAGATCCGGAGGTGAAGGTTTATCTTTTCTGGTCCTCGAAGAAGGACAACGACTGGAAGAAAGGAATGCGCGAAGCGGGCGTCAGCGTTCTGTCCGGACCGGATATGATAAAACCGCAGGAATCTTCGAGGGAATACGGCCTTTTTAAGATTGATGAAGCCGGAAATGCGATCAATCTGGCAGCGCCTGTCTGGGACTGGGGAAAATACTATGAGCGAATCGTCGGTACGATTCTGCGCGGTACCTGGAATGCCAGGGAACTTGTGCGGAATAATCGCTCCCTCAATTACTGGTGGGGCATGCAGGCGGGCGTGATCGACGTCATTCTGAGCAAAAAGCTTCCGTATTCATCGGTTAAACTGATTGAAATTCTGAAAAACGGCATCGTGTCAGGAACTTTAAGCCCGTTTGACGGAGAACTGCGCAGCCAGACGGAAATTATCCGGGCGGCGGACGATGCTCCGCTTACAAGTGAAGAAATTATCAAAATGGACTGGCTTGCCGACAATGTGGTCGGCACAATGCCGGTTATCGGAGAGCTCAGAGATTCAGCAAAGCAGACCGTTTCGGTAAGTGGTGTTGATACAGTATGGTAAGAATTCTGGCGATCGCAGACGAAGAGGACAAAGGACTGTGGGATTATTACAGCCCTGAAAAGACAGAAGGAATCGATCTTATTATTTCCTGCGGCGATTTGAGCCCGGAATATCTTGAGTTTCTTGTGACGATGACCAATAAGACAGTTCTCTATGTCCGGGGAAATCATGATACAAAATATGACAGAAAGCCGCCGAAGGGCTGTATTCCGATCGATGACAGAATTTACGATTTTCGCGGGCTCCGGATTATGGGACTCGGCGGCTCTTACCGCTATCATGACGGGAAAGATATGTATACGGAGACGGAGATGGCGCGCAGAATTTCGAAGATGAATCTCCGGCTCTCCATCATGAACGGGTTTGATCTGCTTGTCACGCATGCGCCGGCAAGCGGCTGGGGAGATATGGAAGATCTTCCTCACCGCGGCTTTAATTGTTTTAATGAGCTGCTGGAGCGCTGGAAACCGAAATATATGTTTCATGGCCATGTGCATAAGTCCTATGGAAATGATTTCTGCAGTGAGCTTATGCATTCAAGCGGTACAAAGATTTTCAACTGCTGGAAATCGCGGGTGATTGAGATCGGACCGGACGAGCATCCGAAGAGAGGCAAGACAGGTTCACCGCTGTTTGATCTCTACGTCTCGGTGACCGGCGGGAAGAATGTTTACGGAAAGCGGGAGAAAAATCCCGATATTTACTGAAAAATCCCGGTGTGTACTGAAGTCGTAGCGAAAGAGGCCGGGTATATGCCGAAGCCGTGACAAAAAAAAGTCAGGCATATGCTGAAAATGTGAGAAAAGAAGGCGGACAGATGGCGGGAGAGATGCTGACGTTTGATGCGGCCGTGCCGGTTCTTACTGGAAAGCTGATTGCGCTGTATGGTTTTACGGAGGGCCGCCGGATTGCTGCCGCGGCGGCAGAGCCGGTTCTTCGGGATTTCCGGCAGATGGTGAGGAGTGCGGCGCCCGGAACGGAAGTTTCGGAGGAATATTTTACAGAAGACCGGAAGGCGAAGATCCTTCTGAAAGGCGGACTAACGGACAACCGGAGGGCGCGTGTGACGGAGATTACTGTCACGCCGCAGTGAGACGGCGAAAGCGAAAAGGAGAAAAACAGCAGACTTCATGCGGGTGCGGGAGACGAAAAAGGGACCGAAGTGCGGAATAGCGAGCGAAAATAACAGCGGAAATACCATAGAGCTTCGCAATGTGCGGTATCGCGGCGAGCCGGCGCGGCTGATGCTGGTGGACGGCGCCGTGGAATCTGCCGCTTATCGGACCGAAGGGCTGAGGAATGAGCTGATCTTTCCTTATTTAAAGCAGCTATCCCAGGCATTTTTCTTCCGGCCGGATATCAGGGAAACCCTGCTCATCGGTGGGGGCGGGTTTGCTTATCCGAAGTACTACATCAGCAGATACCGGCAGAGAAGAATGGATGTCATTGAAATCATGCCGCAGGTGATAGAGGCTGCGAGAAAATTTTTTTATCTGGATGAATTCATTGAGAAAGAAGGGTTGAACCCGAAGGAGGTATTTGTGAACCTGCCGGCGTCGGAAGAAGAGGCAGCCGGAGGTTTTGAAAGAGCGAGCTGTCGGGTGTATCCTGAAATGCCGGTCATAAACGGGAAAGAGGAAACAGAAAGCCGTCTCCGCATTTTCTGCGAGGACGGCATGAATTATCTGCTTCGTTCCGACAGACGTTATGACCTGATCATAAATGACGCATTTACCGGGAAAGCCGCAAGCGGCGACCTGGCATCTGAGGACGGCATCAGACTTGTGAAGGCCCATCTTAATCGGAACGGCCTGTATATGGTCAATGTGACAACGGCTGGGAGGGGCGTGTTCGCGGGAAACGGCAGGGCGTTGAAGGAACGTGTCGGAAGACATTTCCGGGTGACGGCGCTGATTCCCTGCGATGAAGAACTCTCTGAATATGAAAGGCAGAATTACCTTCTCGCTGCTTCGGATTTTGAACTGTGAGCAGTCTCTAAAATTTCACCTTGAGAAATGAAGAGGCAAGTGAAACAATAAGCCACCCGCTATGCGGGCGGCATCATTTTTTTTGTAGTAACGCACAGAAAACGTGCCAGTGGCACGTTTTCTTGTTAACGAAGAAGTGTGCCGTGAATTTTTTTCAATTTTTTCAGTGAATGGATGTCAGATCGACGCGATAATTTTCATCATCCAGCGAGCGGAGAAGAACGCGGACTTTTTTGCCGATGATTTCTTTTCCGGGATACGTCGGCAGAGCTTCACTTGAAAAGGTCAGAATAGCTTTCGTCTCCGGATCCAGGTACCGGCAGACGACATGATAGCTGTCCGGTTCGCCTTCGAGATGAAGTCCTTTCGAAATCCCGAGTACCTGTGCTTCGATATAGCCCTCCGGGACCGGGCGGGAGCCCTCCTTACGAAAGAAGGGTTTTCTGCCGGCAGAAGAGGTTTCGTTTCCCTGACGGAAGTAAATCAATGCGGTACCGCCGGCCAGAAGCAGGACTGCGCCGGAGATCATAGCGGCCGTGTAAAAGAAGGTATTTCCTGAGGCGGCGAAGAAAACGCCGGCAGCAATCAGAACCGCGCCGACCGCTGTTGCGATCCCGCAGAGGAGCAATTTTTTTTTCATTTTCATAAAATCCCTTTACAGATCATATCAGCATGCAGATCCATTCGACCAGAAAAACGGCTGCGCAGGCCGAACAGGCGACAGCAAAGAGGTCTCCGGAGAACCAGGCGGCGGCAAGGCCGACGGCGAGCGCGGCGATTCCGGCGGGAAGACTGCCGGTAGCGGTGAGAATTGCGGGAAATGTCATCACTGCCAGCGTCACGTAAGGAACGTAATACAGGAAGGACCGGAAAAACCGGTTTGTGATCGGCTTCCTGAGGAAGAGGAAGGGTGACACGCGAATCCCGTAAATGGTGAGAGCGGTGACAAGGAGGGAAAAATAGACGTGTTCCGGTTTCATTGCGATGCCCTCCTTCAGACACTTTGGCCGGCTTTGGCATCATCGTCATCGATCGGCTTAACAAAGGCGGCAATGCCGGCGATGAGCACCGTCAGAATGATGATTCTGAAGCCGGAAGAAATCTCTTTGACAAGCGGCAGGACAGAAAAAAGACCGCTGGCTGCCATAGAGAGAAGTACAAGGATGCCGATAAAGCGGTTTTTGCGGATCGGTGGAATGATGACCGCGAGGAACATGCCGTACATTGCGACACTGAGTCCGTTCGTTACCCAGACCGGGAGAATACTGCCGACGATGACTCCGAGGGCGGTTCCGGTGGCCCAGCCCGCGGCAGAGATGATCGTAATGCCATAGGTGTAAAATGGGCACAGATAGCCGTCAACGGTGGCGGAAAGTCCGAAGATCTCATCGGTCACACAGTAACCGAGAAGAAGCCTGTGAAGCGGATTTATGCCAGGTTCCAGCTTCTGCGTGAGAGAGCAGCTCATCAGAAAATACCGAAGGTTAATGATAAGGGATGTTGAGATCAGTTCAATGACGCCGGCACCCGCACCGATCATCGTGACGGCGGCAAACTCGCCGGAGCTGGCGAGCATGGTGAGCGACATGATAAAAGACTGCAGAACATTCATGCCTGTATTTTTGCAGGTAATGCCGAGCGCAAAGGAGACTGCAAAATAACCGGCAGATATGGGGATGCCGTGCTTCAGCCCCCGCAGGAACCAGGAGCGCGTTGATAAAGCTTCCGTCATGTTAGTAACTCCAGAAATTAGATAGATCAGCAGATGCTGAAAACGGGAAAATGTGCCGCATGCCGGCGGAGTCTGCTCTTCATTGCGGGCTCCAGGCGGATTTCTTCGCTCCTTAGGTGTTCGAAATCCAAGTATCATCATATACCAAAAAACAGAAATCGAAAAGACGAAAACACGTGAAAGTTCCTGATCCCAATGAAGCTGTGAAGAAACTGCCCCCTTAAAAAAGCGGGTTGCAATTTATCTCTAAATCCTTAAAATAAAGATATCAATCCGTTAAAGAGAACCGCAGATCAATCCCTTACCCTTAAGCCGAAGATGCGCTGGCGGGCGATAGGGACGGATGCCTGAGCTGTGGGAGTAAAGCCGCGTATTTTCAGGAGGCTGTGAAGCAGCCGACGATTCATGAGCAGGGAGCGGAGCAGACTGCGAATGACCGCTTTTACTTAAGCGGCCGGAGCACTGTTCCGGAAAGGAAAAACCGATGAGTAAAAAACGAAGCAGAAAAAAGAAGACCTGGGTAGCACCGCTGATTGCGATTGTGATCATGGCTGCGCTGACAGTTGGCGGTTATACTTATTTTATGCATCTTTACAGTCTGTCAAATTATGTGGCGGATTCAGCGGACATCGCCGGAAGCGGTACAGGTGCCGCCAACGCTGCGGACCTTCAGACAGGGACTCTCAGTGCTGCGGCTGCCGGAACGGCTTCCGTGCAGGCTTCTGCCGGTACGGATGGGACAGGAGTCCAGACGGAGAATACAGGTGCCCCGATTGCGGCAGCTTCTGTGAGTGAAGTATCTGCCCAGGGAACCGTTGTGAATGCTGCAGAGGGGAATGCCTCGGAAGCCGCTGTCACCGACACCTCCGCATTGCAGGCGTCTGCCGCCGATACTGCCGCAGCGCAGACAGAGGTTATGAGTGACGTTGAGTCCATGATCGATGCGACAGGGCTTACGGAGAGCGCGGAGGAAGCGCTTCTTGCACAGACATCGGCCCTTACAGGTGTTGAGATCCCCGAAAATCAGGGCATTTATAATCTGCTGCTTGTCGGTGTAGACAGAAGGGACGCCTCCTGGTCCGGCAATTCGGACGCGATGATTCTGCTGTCGATCAATCACAATACAAAGCAGATTCACATGATTTCCTTTATGCGTGACCTCTATGCGAATATTGAGGGACACGGCGTCAAGAAGCTGAATGCGGCCTGTGCTTACGGCGGCTGCCAGCTTCTCGTTCAGACGATCGAGGACAATTATAAGGTGGATATTGATAACTACGTCTGTGTTGATTTTAATTCCATGGCAAAATGCATCGATGCAATCGGCGGCGTAGATATTGAAATTTCAGAGACGGAGGTCCCTGTTGCCAACGGCCTGATCATGGATATGTGCCGGACAGAGGGCATCAGCTACGATGAACATCTCTTTACGTCTTCAGGAAGTGTTCATTGTGATGGTTATCAGGCTGTCGGCTTTGCAAGAATCCGTTTTGTCGGCAATTCGGATTATGAGCGGACCGAAAGACAGAGGGAAGTCATTTCAAGCCTGATTGATCAGGCGAAACAGCTTGATCTCACAAAAATTAATTCGCTAGCGACCACGATTCTGCCGCTGATCACGCACAATATTGATGCCCAGACGCTTCTGAGTCTCATTACGCAGATTCCGGAAATTGCAAAATACGAGCTCATCCAGAGCCGCGTACCCTATGATGATATGTATACGACTCAGGGAGAACTTTTGATGCCGGATATGGAGGCGACGATTGCGAAGCTTCAGGAGGAAATTTACGGCTGACATATGATTGCCGGCTGCCCTTAAAAGGACGGTGCAAAAATTCGTCCGAGCCATCTCTTTTTGGAGAATCGGCGGCTGAAAGCGTGCAGGAGTAAGAGAAGTGAGCCGGGAAAGAAGGTAAATGTTAATAGGATTCGGAAAGAAAAAAGAACCGGAGGAAACAAAAAATCAGAGCGAACCGCAGATTATCAGAAAAAAGGTCTGGTACGATATTCATGGGCATTTTCTTCCTCTGATGGATGACGGCTGCACGTCAGCCGGAGAGGCGGTCAGCCTGCTTCAGCTTTGCCGCAGGCAGGGAATTGCGGGCATGATTGCTACGCCTCATTATGATTCGTCGGAAGCGATCGAAGCATTTTTGGCGAGAAGACAGAGAGCTTATGAATTGCTGACGGAAGCTTTGGAAAAGGACGGGCAGCCGTACCCGAAGATCTGTCTCGGAGCAGAGACGGCGTACAGTCCGGGGATGATTTACGATGAAGATTTTCCGAAACTGGTTCTTGGGTCGTCCTCTTATATGCTGATAGAGCTTCCGGTCAGAAAATGGGATTTCGCGCTGATTCATGACATCAAATCAGTGAGTGCACTGCATGGGATCACACCGGTCATCGCGCATCTCGAAAGGCATCTTTATGATCAGCCGAAGGAGATGCTGAGAGCACTCTATGAAACAGAGGCCCTTATCGAGATGGATGCCGAAGCGGTCTTTGAAGCGAAAGGACTAAAGGACGCAAAGAAGAGAATCCATGACGGCTATGTGCAGGTAATGGGCTCCGATGTCCACAATATGGTTGACCGCAGGCCGAATTTGAGGGAAGCGGCGGACCTCCTGGATGCCGAAGGAATGACAGAAGCCGGTGAACTGCTCAGGCGCACGGGTAAGCTGATCTTTGACGCAGCTTATGGTAAATAAGCAGTGAGAATTATGTTTTCGTTATAACGTACAGAAAACGTGCCGGTGACACGTTTTCCCGTTGCTGAACAGCTGTGTGCACAGGCAGCGTGAATCATATTACGGGGGCGCTTCCTCGCGGGCGGAGTGAAAAAAGCGTGAGAAAATGTCATCAGACAGCTTTCGGCGGTGCATTAAGGCATTATACAGACAGTTAGTCTGACAACTGAAAAATTTGAGCGGACAAACAAAATATTCTGTTCTTAAATGCAGAAAGGATGGTGCGAATTCATTATGTGAATGACAAACCATCCTTTTGCGTTGTATGATAAATATATCTTATATCAACAGGACGGTTTGAGAGGCGTTCGTGCCGCCCCACCGTCTCCGGGACTGCGGCTCCCCGGTGTGCCGGGAGCCGGTTAAAAAAGGAGGAAGCGGGACCTTTCAAAGTGGGATTCCGCGAAAATGCATATGAATAAGTACTTGGGAAAATTAGGATTATTTGTCGGCGGTATGATTTTCGGGACGGCGGGAATTTCTATTCTCTCCGGAAAAGATGCCAGGAAAGTGTATACTCATGCGACCGCAGCTGTTCTTCGCGGCAAGGATGCGGTGGTGAGACAGGCAACTGTGCTTAAGGAGAACTGCGAGGATATTTACAGCGATGCTGTTGATCTCAATGAGAAGAGATACGAGGAAGAGGACGCGGAAGAACTTGAGCTTGCGAAAGCAATTGTAGAAGCAGCTGCGGAAGCGGAGAAAGAGGCGGAAGCTGCTGCGGAAGAGCCGGAAGCGTAAGGTGATGTGACGGCAGCGGGGCAGGAAGCCGGAGTGCGACGATGAAAGATCCGAAAAAAACTGCGAAGGCGAAAAACGAGGCGGAATAACACCGGCAGGAGCCTGACGGATGAATGCCGAGCTGCATAAAAAGAGGAATTCTTATGAGATATATAATCCGTCACGAGTCTGCGTCGACTCTTCGCGTGCACATGGCTGCGCCGCGAATGACGATGGCGCAGGCGGATATACTGGAGTATTACCTGAAAGAACTTCCTCAGATAAAAAATGTCAAAGTTTATGACCGCACCGGTGATGCGGTCATTTCTTATCTGAGGAAGCATGATGCAAGAAAGAGCATCCTGGAGGCACTTGACAGCTTTTCTTACCGGGACGAGAAGGCTGTCGCCCTGGTTCCGGAAGAAACCGGCAGGGCACTGGATCATGCCTATGCAGAAAAACTGCTGTTTACGGCTGTCGGGAAGGCATTTCGGTCAATCTTTTTTCCGGTGACTTTGAATGCGGCGTGGACCGCAGTGAAGAGCGTAAAATTTGTCTGTCGGGGACTTGCGTGCCTGATGCGAGGGAAGATTGAAGTGCCGGTTCTTGATGCAGCGGCGATTTCGGCTTCCATTGCACTCGGTGATTTTGATACGGCCGGTTCGGTCATGTTCCTCCTTGATATCGGGGAGACGCTTGAGGAATGGACCTACAAGAAATCCGTAGGGAATCTTGCAAGGGCGATGTCCCTCAAGGTTGACCGGGTCTGGATGAAAAACGAAGGGGAAGACGTCCTAATGGATGTCCGGGAGATCCGGGAAGGGGACAGAATCGTTGTCAGAACCTCCAATATCATTCCTCTCGACGGTGAGGTGATCGAGGGCGAGGCAGCTGTCAACCAGGCTTCAATGACGGGCGAATCGATTCCGGCGGAGAAGCATCCGGGCAGCTATGTTTATGCCGGAACGGTTGTCGAGGAAGGGGAGCTGACCGCCAGAGTTACGCGGGTGAGCGGAACCGGAAAATACGACCAGATCGTCCGCATGATTGAAGATTCCGAGAAGCTTAAATCATCAACAGAAGCGAGGGCGTTTCATCTGGCTGACCGGCTGGTGCCGTATTCGCTGCTCGGTACGGCGGTTACCTGGCTGATCACCGGAAATGTTGCCCGTGCGATTTCTTTCCTGATGGTTGATTTTTCCTGCGCCCTCAAGCTGTCGATGCCGCTCTCTGTGCTTTCTGCGATGGGAGAGGCCGGCAGGGCGGAGATCTCCGTGAAAGGCGGGAAATTCCTTGAGGCAGCGGCGCAGGCAGATACGATCGTCTTTGATAAGACGGGGACGCTGACTTATGCGACGCCGACACTGGTACAGATTGTGAGCTTCAATGGAAGCAGCGAGGCGGAAATTCTCAGGGTTGCAGCCTGTCTTGAGGAGCATTATCCGCATTCCATGGCGAACGCAGTGGTGGAAGCGGCAAAAGCCCGCGGAATTGAGCATGATGAGATGCATCAGAAGGTGGAGTATATCGTGGCCCACGGCATTGCCTCGATGATTGACGGAAAGAGAGTGCTGATCGGAAGCTATCACTTTGTTTTTGAAGATGAGCACTGCAGCATGTCAGATGAAGCGGCAGAGGCCATCGAGAAGATTCCGGCGGAGTACTCCAGGCTCTATATGACAACCGACGGCAGGCTGGCTGCGGTTCTGTGCATTTTTGATCCGCTTCGAAAAGAGGCGGCAGGAGTCATTGACGAACTTCATGCCCTCGGAGTTACCAAGGTCTGTATGATGACGGGGGACAGCAGCCGGACGGCAGAGGCAGTTGCAAGGGCACTCTGCATCGATGAATATCATGCCGAAGTGCTTCCGGAGGACAAGGCAGAATTCATCCGGCAGGAGCATGCTGCCGGCCGCAAGGTGCTCATGATAGGAGACGGCGTCAACGACACACCCGCTCTTTCGGAGGCAGATGCGGGAATTGCAGTCCGCGGAGGCGCGGCGATCGCGAGAGAAGTCGCAGACATCACGATTCCGGCGGATTCGCTTGAACGACTTGTGACTCTGAGAAAGCTCAGTATTGCGCTTATGGATCGGATTAACAGTAACTATCGGTTTATTATTTCTTTTAATGCGGCTCTCATTGCGCTTGGTGTGGCGGGGATTCTTCCTCCGGCTTCATCGGCACTTCTGCACAACACGTCAACGATTATTTCCGGTCTTAAGAGCATGACGGCGCTTCTTCCTTCGGAAACAGTTTCTGAGCGTAAGTGACCGGCACCCGGGAAATATATGGGGTTGAGGTCGATGGGATAAATTGTGAATTGCATATTGTTCTGCCGGCAGTAAAATTGCGGCAGACCGGTGTTCCCGCTGCATTCTTTTCAGGAGTGCGGCGGGAATTTTTGGGTATATTTCCGCATACAGAGGAGAATAGGGGAGAAATTTTCGGCAGATCTGTTATTCGGAAGCGGTTGACTTTAAGAATAAAAATGTTACATTATTGAGTTAGAATAAACTATTCAATAATAAGCATGTTTCGCGACAGATAAACAATAATTATATAAAATAG
>R11__coassemble_153_pt1 | contig 49613 bp, 36 predicted proteins | sample R11__metabat2_low_PE_006 | metagenome-assembled genome bin R11 | reverse complement strand
TTTGCAGCCCGATGGGCAGCCAGCAGGTATGCACACCGATGGGAAATCAGCAGGTCTGCAGCCCGATGGGAAATCAGCAGATTTGCACACCGTCCGGATCACAGTTTTTTTTTAACCAGATGAGCGGGACGCAGGCATCTCCGGCAGCGGCCGATGCAGAGCGCATGATTCCGCCCCAGATCAAAAAATATATTTCACATCCGGTAGATCAGGCAATTGAGAACCCGAATGTTATAAAGATCGAGAAAGCAAAGCTTGCGGAAAAGATTAAAACTCCCGAGCAGGCACTGCATGATGTTCTGATCGGTCTTCTGCCGAATTTTGATGTCAACGCTGATCTGTTTGAGCAGGGACTTTCTTCGCTTGATACGGTCAAGATTGTGACCAGATGCGCTGAAGCCGGTTATGAGATTGACATGAAAGATATCTATATGCATTCTACATTCGCTGAACTTGTAAAGTGCATGAAATAAAATGCTGGATTAAAGTGTCAAAAGTCGCTCTCTGCGTTGTGCCTGCACAAAAGTGGAGGGGTGGCCTATTGACACTTTAATCATGATTTATGGCTGGGAAACGCAGATTTCTGCGTTTCCCACACTTTTTCGTCATAACACACGAAAAATGTGCCGGGGGCACGTTTTCCGGTATCCGCAGCATAAAAAAGGGCTGCCGGCGGCAGGGTCTCAGGCTTAAAGGAATTCTCAGCTGCTTCTGAAACAGGATAAGCGGCTCAGAGAATTCAAAAATGCGGATGCAGAACAAATGTATCGAAATGAAAGATGGAATCATATGATCAGTTATAATTCAATGGGGCAGATGCCGGGAACGAACAACATGAATTTCGGCAGCATGCCGGCAAGACAGACAGGACCGGTTCAGAAGCAATCCTTCCCTCAGCGCGGCAATTCTCAGGCAGAGCTGAACAGGTGGCTGCAGACCATGCAGAATCAGTATATCCGGCAGCCTTCGCCATACGTTCGGAATCAATTTCCTGTTTTGCAGCAGCAATTTACGGCAAAACAGATTGACCCCACTGATCTTCTGACGATACAGAGGAGCTATGGGGATCAGATTCAGGACATTTTTGAACTTGGATCGGGCCAGAAATGGATGTTTGACGAAGGCCGGCATAATAAGTCTGCATTTTTTCTGCAGATTCTTCTTAAAATCGAGGCTAAAATAGAACCGGAGGAATTCAGAAAACAGGTTGATCTGGTCTGTGAACGCAATGCTGCGCTGAGATTTGCCTACATTTACAGAGGCCTTAAAAGACCCTACTGCGTTGAGCTTAAGAACCGAAAAGCAGAAGTAGTCTTTGAGGATCTTTCATATCTCCCGGAGGAAAAGACGGAGCAGAAGCTGAAGGATCTGTGCGCTGTAGATAAGAAAAGAGGATTTGATCTCGAAAAAGATTCGCTGCTTCGCATCGGTGTTTACCGTCTGCCGGATAAAGATAATTTTGCTGTCCTGATCTCACAGCCGCATATCAACAGCGACGGCGTAAGCGTCGGAATACTGATCAAAGATCTTTTAATCGACTATGTGCTGAAACTGCCGGAACCGGTGGAGGGCATAGGAGACTCGCCGTTTAAAATATATGAACAGGAGCGGGAACACTGCGACAAAAATGCCGAGCTTGCTTATTGGAGAAAATATCTTGAAGGAATTCCGGAGAGGCAGGACCTTCCGGGAAGGACGGAATCTGACGGTGAATTCAGGGAGACGGTCTATTTTTCTCCGTTCAAACCTGAAACTGTAACGACGATTAAAGAACTCCAGAAGACCTATAAATGTACTTCTTATAACATTATACAGGCGGCCTGGGGCATTATGATGTCGAAGATTCTCGGCGTGAACGATATTGTTTTCGGCGCAATTTCAGCCGGCAGAGATATGGCTGCGGTTCAGGTTATGACTGTGCCGGGAGGGTTTGTAAAAGTGCTGCCCGTCAGGATTTCTCTGGAAGACCACATGAAAGTATCCGAGCTGGCCGAAAAGGTGCAGGGTGAATTTGTGAAATCGATGGCGAATTCCCATTGTGCGCCGGCGGAAATAAAAAAGGAACTGAACCGCAGCGAACCGGTGTTTAATCACATCCTGAACTGCCATAATTTTTCTTCCGCAGAAGGCGGTTCCCCGATGTCGGTAAAGATTCCGGGATTTAAGATTCTGGGCGGCTATGTTTATGATAATCTGTCTGCTGACCTCTCGGTGTACATCCGTTCTGAAGAGGGACAGCTGGGCGCGGCTTTCGGTTATAATGCGTCTGTATTTGCGAAGGAAGTCATTATGCTGTATGCAGAGGCTTTTAATAAAGTGCTGGATCAGATTGCGGAAAAACCTGATCTGACAGTCGGAGAGATCACCTGCATAGATCTCGCTACCTTTGAATACGCATCAAGACTAAAGGAAATCGAAACCCTGAAAAAGCTGATTCCGCTTCGAAGGATTCCGTTGTTCGAAGGATTCGATGACGAAACGATGGTCTATCTTGCCGAACATTCGTCTGTTAAAGCGTATGAAGAAGATGAATTGATGATTGCTGAGGGCGAGGAGGTTGAAACTGTTCCGTTTGTGATTAAGGGAAAGGCAGAAGTCAGGGCAAAAAGCCGTGATGGGTGGTATAATCCGATCAGGATCGAGAAAGAAGGCAGTATGCTATCGGATTGCGCCCTCGCCGATGACAGAAGAGCCTGGTGCAGGATCATTGCGTATACGAATGTTGAAATTCTCTGCATACCGCGTGAAGTGTTTGCGGATGTTGCGGCAAGTCATCAGGTTCTTGCGATGCGCTATGTGGGGAATCTCAGAAAGCTGCTCCGGCAGTATCAGATGTATCTGCTGAATCAATGAAGGAAGAAGCGATGGAAACGGGAGACATGAACAATACCTTATTGTTTGAAAATATACTGAACATTACGGATCAGGAGACTCTGAAGCACTACCTCTTTGAAAATGGCTGTCGGACGCCGGAAAAGAAAGCGTTTGAGTGGTACGATGAAAAGACGGACAGCATTACCGGTGTTACCTATGAACAACTGATGCAGGACATCCTGTCACTTGGGACAGAGATGTATGCAAATGATTTTAAGGGAAAGACTGTCGCGCTCATCGGAGGTACAAATTACAACTGGGTGCTCCTCTTTCTCACGGTGATGTGCGGAAAGATGACTGTGGTCCCGCTTGACCCGAATTTAGGGATATCTGAGCTTGAGAAAAGAATCGGGCATTGTGAAGCCGATATCGTATTCTGTGATGAGAGTATCGATTTTTATCAGCACGCGTCACTGAGTGAGAACGTGCGGCTGATCGGACTTACTGAGACCATGATGTTCCGCGATCATGGAACTGCGCTTTTGAAGCAGGGAAATACTTTGTATACAGAAGAGAGAGTTGGCGGGAAAGATGACGTTCTCATGATCTTTACCTCCGGAACCGGAGGAAAGATGAAAGCCGCTGTCATCAGACAGGAAAATCTGATTCAGGAGCGCGAGGTCTGGTATGGTCTTGAATTTGATAAGAGCAAATGCCTGATTCTGCTACCGCTCTATCATATTGCCGGAATCGGAGATCTCAGAGGTACGCTTCTTGTAGGTACGACGGCATTTTTTGGCTCAGGGATTAAGCGCCTGCTAGAAGATTTTCAGTACGTCAAACCGGTCAACTGTTTTGTTGTGCCGGCCCAGGCACAACTGCTTGCCGGTATCCTTGAAGGTAAAGATCCGGAGATGGCGAAGAAGCTTCTCGGCGGCAGGCTGTTTGCTGTCCGCACGAGCGGAGCGCCGCTTACACCGAAGATGAGAGAACTTTTTACGCAGCATCAGATTGATGTGACTTCTGACTACGGCATGACTGAAACCTGCGGACCGGTGTCTGTATCCCTGAAAAAGAACGGAAAGGTCTTTTCGAAGCCGGGATCTGTCGGTCATATTCTGGATAAACTGGATGTAAAGATTGCCGATCCGGATGAAAAGGGCCGCGGAGAAATCTTGATTGGCGGTCCAAGTGTTTTTACCGGCTACTTCCACGATCCGGAAGAAACGGTGAAAATTCTGAAAGACGGTTATATTTATACCGGTGATGTCGGTTATATTGACGAAGACAGATACCTCTATATCGTCGGACGGAAAAAGAACATTATCGTTCTTTCAAACGGTGAAAATGTGATCCCGGAGGAACTGGAAAAGAATATCCTGTCAATCGATGCGGTAAAAGAATGCATCGTATTTGAAAAAAATGATAAGCTTGCTGTCAGAATTTATGTTGAGGCCGATCTTGATGACGCTGATGATGAAGAACGGCAGGCTTATACCGAGCAGCACAGAAAGGAACTTGAGAAAGGAATTCGTGAAGAGATCCGCAGAATCAATACTGATTTGCCGCATTATAAACGGATCGGCATTGTGGAGTTTTCGAAGGATCCGCTTCCGAAGACCGCTACAGGGAAGCTGCTTAGAGAGGTTCACTGAAAGGCGTTTTTCCTCAAATCTCAGCCGGCTGGGCAGAAATGCAAGGGAAAAGCTTCGGAAATAACAGACGGAGTATAATTCAGGCAAAACGATGAGCATGCTCAGACGAAGCGCTTTGCAAAAAAGGTCCATGGAGGTGAAGCAATGAAAACGATTGTAGAACAATTTCTGGAAACCGTACATCAGTATCCGGAATACAAAGCTGTATCCGACGAGACGGGCAGCTTCACATTTTCCGAAGTCAACAGTATTTCGGCACATATTGCGGCAGCGATCGCGGTACACAATAAACCTGATCATGAGGTCCGCTATATCGCGGTAATCTTTCCACGAAAGAAGGAGGCGCTTCCGGCCTTTCTCGGAGTGCTTAGAAGCGGAAACTGCTATGTTTTTTCAGCTCCTGATGCGCCGGCGGAGAGGCTGGAGTTCATCCTGTCCGATGCATCGATCACTACCGTTGTGACCACAAGAGAAGCCGCATCGATGCTCAGAATTGCGGCAAATATGGAATATATCTATGTGGATGATATTCTGGAGGAGATAAAGAACGGCAAAACAGCGGATGAGAATTATGATGCTTCCAGAATGGATGACGCGGCGTTTATTACCTATACTTCCGGTTCTACCGGTAAGCCGAAGGGGGCCGTGAACAGCTATTATTATATCGCCAATCATAACCGCGCCAGACATTATTTTTATACGCCTGCTGCGGGAGAGTGCATCGGTAATATTGTGAGCTTCAGCTATGCGGCTTCTACTTATGATCTGTTTTCGGGTCTTACTGTCGGCTGCAATTTGTACATTTTCAGTGATGAAGAGCTGCTGAGTCAGGCGACTCTGGTAAAGAGAGTGATTGAAAATGACATCACAACGATGTTCATGATTCCAAGCATGATTCCGGTTGTTTTTGCGGAAGGTGCGGAACTGCCGATCAAATGGGTCATCACGGCAGGTGAGAAGGCCAAGAAGGTTCCAAAGATCAGCGCTAAGATTGCTGAGATCTATGGCTCTTCGGAAGCAGCTGCGGTCATCGGAAGAGTGCTCACACTGAATGATCCATGGGACCTGCTCGGAAAACCGATGCCGGGAACCGAGCTCTATCTGATCAATGAAAACGGAGATCAGATCAAAGAAGCCGGTGTAGTCGGAGAACTCTGCGTTATCAATGATGCACTTACGATGGGATATCTTGGAAGGCCGGAGGAAAATGCACAGAAATTCAGGGTCAGTCCTTTTGGCGATGGCCGTCGGATGTACGTTTCCGGTGATCTTATGAAATTTGACGATGCAGGCAATTATTATTATTGCGGACGCAAAGACAACATGACCAAGATCAATGGCCAGAGAGTGGAAATGGGCGAGATTGAGTCCACGATTGTCAAGCATGAGGCGATTGAGGATGCTGTCTGTGAGGTGCTCATTCGAAACCGCGCGAGCATGCTCGTTTGCTATTATCTGAAAAAACATAAGGATGTGCAGATCACAGCTGATGAGCTCACGAAATTTGTGGCTGAGCGGTTGCCGCGTTACATGGTCCCGCTTTACTGGGTGGAGATGGAAGCTTTTCCGAAAAACATTAATGGAAAGACGGACCGCAAAGCCATGCCGGTTCCGGATTTTGACGCCTATTCGCAGAATGTACCTGCATCCGGCTATCTGGAGGAAAAACTGCTTGAAATTGCGAGGAAACTGCTTCCGGACATTCAGTTTGGCGTCACGGACAACCTGCTGCAGCTAGGCATGGATTCTATCGCTGCAGTGCAGTATGTTAACGAAATCGAGAAACTGGATTCCAGATTCACAGTGTCCGACGTGATGCGTCTGAAGACGATCCGTGCGATTGTGTCAACTGAAAAAGAGACAGCCTGGTTTTATCAGGAGTATGATCCGCAGAAGCCGGCTGTCGTACTTGTACATGGCATTGTCCCGATCAGCGGCCTTTCAAAGGTCTGCGAGACCTTCAGTAAGCTGCTTAACGTCTATATTATCGAGCCTTTTGTTGATCATATCGAAAAAGAAGTTGGACGCTATCATTATGACGCGCTGATTGACTACTATATGGGCCTTTTGAAGAAAGATATGCCTGAGAATTCAAAACTCTGGGGCTTTGCCGGTTTTTCGTTCGGCGGTCAGCTTGCAGTGTCCATGGCCGAGTGCTGGCGCAGGGAAACCGGACAGTTGACACGGGTCCTGATGGGCGACACCCTGGTTCAGCTGATCTATCCCGGAAAAGTGTTTCCGGTACTCGATGAAAATGATCCCTATATTAAAATGGTGACCGAGAGAGGGAAGAAGTACGGCGACAACGCTGTCAATGAGCCGATCGAAATCACGCTTAAAAAACAGAATGCTGTCCTGGATCTTCTGAGAACGCTGACCGGAAATACGCCTTATGACGGCCCGGTTGCCTACCTGGACGCCGCCATGGATTACGATGACGCTACACAGCAGATCAAGATCGCGGCTGCTAAAAAGCTGTATAAAAATATCACCATCTTTGAGTTCCATGATTATTTTCACAATGATCTTTATCTGAAAGATGAGATGGCTGCGTTTTATCTCAATTATTTTAAGTCAACAATAAGGGACGGGATCTGAAGATGACATTTGAAGAACCGATGATCAGCAAGCTGAATAAGCTTTACGCAAAAGTAAACACGCTGGATGCCTCCTCAACCGATCACTACAGGATGGTCGACACCTTCCGTGAACGGTTGTATTACAAGGATTTTCCGGTTAATGAGAAAATGACGCCTGACTTTAAGGAGCAGTTCCTGAACCTGACACGCGGTCTTGATCAGAGAAGTGTTGAGACAATTGTGCTGGCGCTCCGCCGCATCGCGAAAATCCAGAGCACGGATGAAAGATATCTTTCGCTGTACAATTCACGTGAAGCGGAAGAGGCGAAGGTCATTGAAGAAGAATTTCAGCAGCAGATCATAGAACTTTCGAAGGATTGCTTTTACTTTGATGGCTATATGCTGCCGAAAAACAGCTTTGAGGCCTGTGTCTTCTATGACCGCTGCGGTGCGAAGGAGATTGTGCATCCGGAGAAGCTCAGGAATAAAGATATTATTGATGCGGGGGCATATATCGGCGATTCGGCCCTGTTTCTCGCGGAGATGACGGACCGCAGGGTTTATGCGTTTGAACCGACGGGCAGCAATTTCCGGGACATGCTAAAGACGGTTGAGCTAAATGCGGCGGAGAATATTGTTCCGGTCCAGCTCGGTCTCGGGCGTGAAAAGGGACAGATCGAGATGAATGTTTCGCTGATTGCATCAGCGAATACTCAGATCAGAACCGAGGGGATTCCGTATGCATCTGTTGAAAAGGCAGATGTGGTGACGCTGGATGATTATGCGAAAGAGCATCATCTTGATATTGGCCTCATTAAGGTTGATGTGGAGGGGGCTGAACAGCTGCTGCTGGCGGGAGCGATGGAGACGATCCGGGAAAAGAAGCCGGTACTGCTCATCTGTATTTATCACAATGCGGATGATTTTTTCCATATCAAGCCGATTCTGGAGGCGATGGATCTCGGATATACCTTTAAGGTCAGACATCCGGCGATCGGAACGGTGTTGACGGAGACCATGCTGATTGCGGAAGTTCTGGACTGAGGTGTGTGATTTAAAGATCAGAGCGGAAACAAAAAAGCACTTTTTTGGAAAATCTGATGGGGGAACTGCCATGTCTGCAGACAGGAATATACTTTTATCCATTATTACGCCGTTTTTCAATCAGGATCTCAGCGTCTTTCAGGGCGGTGCGGATTCAGTACTTGCGGAGATGAAGCGGTCGGCCTTCAACTGGGAGTGGATTATTGTCATGCATAACACCACAACCTGTTCTCCTGAAGATGTCCGGGCAGTTTGTGATCGCGATGAACATGTGAGGATACTCGAACTTAAAAATGAACTCCATACGCCATGCTCTCCCCGAAATATGGGAATTGATCACGCGGTTGGGAAATATCTCTACTTTCTGGATGATGATGATGTTTTGGAGCCGGGCTTTTTATCAAGAGCTGTACCGAAGATGGAGGAAGAGCAGCTGGACATTCTTGTCGGTGCCGTTGAAAAGGAAATGAACGATGACAGCCTGTTTATGGTGCCGCTGCCGCTGATCTATCCTGATGTTGAAACCGGTTACTTGGTGCCGAAAAATGATCCCGACCAGATGGGCTGGCTGATGTATGGGGCGCCGATGATGCTGGCCGCAAAAGTGATGCGGGGAGATATCATTCGGGAACGTCATATCCGTTTTGATACGGAAGTGAAGATTTTTGAAGATGTTTATTTCAATGCAGAGGTCTATGCCCATTCCGAAAAAATTTCTGTTGTTACATCCTGGATCGCTTATACCTATCGCCAGCGCGGCGATTCTCTGCTGCAGAAGCTGCTGAAGGAAGATTCCTTTACAATAGAGACTTATATGGAGCCGATCCGGAAGATTACGTCAGTGTCGCTTGCCAATGGAATCTCACCGAGTGCCTTTCTGTGGGATTCGCTCGGTATGATCACCATGATCTACACAAAGGGCGGTATGAGCGCAGAAAAGAAAAAGCAGCTCTTTGATGCCATGCAAAAGTACATTCCGTATCTGAAGTTTGATTTCAACGACGTTCTTTCTAAGCACTGCCGGAGAAAGGAAATATTAGTCGGGCGAAGAATGAGTGTTTTGGAAACGGAGGAAAAAATGAAGGGCCTTCGTACTGCATTTCCTAAGGCCTTTGAATTTGCGGGCGTGAAAGAGGAGCCGGTCGTCTTCTGGAAAGACATTTCTTATCTTGAAAAATCCAGACAGGAGACTTTTACAAAAGGTTTCCGCACTGTGCTGGAGCAGGAGGGAAAAAGATTTGCGGCAGCAGCCTTTGTGCTGAATGAATCGGAGACAATGGTCATTCTGCGGCTGCAGGACCAGCTTGCGGAGGCGATCGGAACCGGGCGATTGATTGCTTACATGAAAAAAGAATGAACACACGCAGCGAAGCGGCCTGTGTTCATGAGCAAGCACTGGAGCGGATTGTAAATGTTCGCTTTTATATGCTGCAGGATGGAAAACATGCCGGGAAGGCATGTTTTTCCATCCTGCTTGTCTCCGTGTGCCAAAGGGGCCGCCGTCAGGTCCTTTGGTCCGGCATATCAAAGGAGCGGCGGCAGGTTACAGCCGGGCTTCTTTTGCTTTGGCAATTTTGACGATGCGGCTGGTGCCGAGACGGTCGGCACCAAGTTCAATAAACTTTTCTGCATCTTCTAAAGATGCGATGCCCCCGGCAGCCTTGATCTTCACAGAAGGTCCGATGTGGTTGGCAAAGAGTGCGACATCTTCAAATGTGGCACCGCCGGTTGAAAAACCGGTGGAAGTCTTGATGTAGTCCGCGCCGGAGGCTGTGACAATTTCACACATTTTAACTTTTTCTTCTTTTGTGAGAAGGCAGGTCTCGATGATCACCTTCAGGATTTTTCCCGGGCAGGCCGCTCTCACGGCTTTTATTTCATGAAGAATGTCGTCATAGCGCTGATCCTTCAGCATTCCGACATTGATCACCATATCGATTTCGTCGGCACCTTCGGAAATGGCATCTGCTGTTTCAAATACTTTGCTGGCAGTGGTCGAATAGCCGTTTGGAAATCCGATAACGGTACAGACCTTAATTTTACTTCCGACGTAAGCCTTCGCCTGCTTTACATAGGAGGGCGGAATGCAGACCGAGGCTGTGCCGTAAGTCTTGGCGTCGTCACAGATGCCCTTTATTTCGTTCCAGGTCGCCGACTGGCTGAGGAGTGTATGATCACATTTTGAAAGAATGTTTTTTAATTCCATGGTCATGTCCTTTCCTTAATTTCAGAATTTCATGTGCTCTGCTGTTATAATTTATCAACAGGTTCTTTTTAAACATTATGATTAAGGTGTCAATAAGCCGCCTATTTTGTGCAGGCTAAACGTGGAGATTGACTTTTTACACTGTTGTCATATGATCTATTACCGTCATACGCGTGCCGGAAGATGGCAGGTTTTATAAGTCGGCAGCAAGGCAGTATCAGACAGAGGTCCTCAGGCGTTCGGCCAGCATCGTATTTCTTGCGGCTGTTGTTTCATTGCGGATTGCGATGTCGACCGCTTTTTTCTGTCCTATCAGCACGAGAATTTTTTTGGCGCGGGTGACACCGGTATAGAGCAGATTTCTCTGCAGCATGATATAGTGACTCATCGTAAACGGCATAACGACAATCGGGTACTCGGAGCCCTGGGCCTTGTGAATCGTTGTAGCATAGGCGGGGACCAGTTCATCAAGTTCGCTGATATCGTAGATGATTTCTCTGTCATCAAAGAGAACTGCGAGCTCGCGCTCTGACGGATCAACTTTCTGAATTGTTCCAATATCCCCGTTAAATACTTCTTTATCATAATTATTGCGTATCTGCATGACCTTGTCTCCGAGCCGGTATTCTGTTCCTCCGCGCCTCAGTAAAAGGTCAGCGGGATTAAGCGCGGCCTGAAGCAGACGATTCAGATTCATGGCGCCGCAGTCACCGCGCTGCATCGGCGTCAGTACCTGGATATCCCGAATCGGGTCGGCGCGATAATAACGGGGAAGCTTTTCGGAGCACAGACTGACGATGGCATCGGCGATTCTGACGTTGTCATCGAGCTTCATGAAGAAAAAGTCAGAATCCTTGCCTCCGCGCAGATCGAGCGGCTCGCCGCTGTTGATTCTGTGGGCATTCATGATGATGCGGCTGCTTTGTGCCTGCCTGAAGATTCTCGTTAATCTGACGACAGGGATTTTCCCGGAGTCGATGATGTCTTTGAGAACATTTCCGGCGCCGACCGAGGGAAGCTGGTCTGTATCGCCGATCAGGATCAGGGACATATGATCGGGAACAGCTTTCAGAAGATTGTACATGAGAAGGATGTCGATCATCGAACATTCGTCGAGAATCAGAACATCGCCGTCAAGCGGATGTTCCTCGTTTTTTTGATAGCCCTCAGGCGGTTTATATTCCAGGAGCCGGTGGATGGTTTTAGCCTCCATACCGGTGGCTTCTGAAAGCCGCTTCGCGGCTCTGCCGGTCGGAGCTGCCAGGATGATTCTGCAGGAGGCTTCGCGATAGGCAGAGAGCATGCCCATAGTTGTAGTCGTTTTACCGGTGCCGGGACCACCCGTCAGTACCATAATTTTGCTGCTGATAGCAGAACGGATTGCATTCAGCTGCACTTCGTCATAGGCGATCCGGCTGCGGCTCTGCACGGCGGCAATTGTCTTTTGAGGATCCGGAGTGATTCTTCGCGGGGCTGAGAGCAGTCTGCAGAGTCTTTTCGCTGTACCCTGTTCCGCAAAAAAGAAAGGCGGAAGGTAAAAAGCGTCATTGTCTTTAATCAGATCTCCGGCTCTGATCATTTCATCGAGAGACATTTCCAGAAGTCCCTGGTCAGCCTCTAAAAGCCCGGAGGCTGTTTTGATGAGCTGTTCGCGCTCCGCATAACAGTGCCCGCTGTCAGAAAGCTTATTGAGCGTGTAAATGAGTCCGCTGCGAAGCCGGATATAGCGGTCTTTTTCGATACCGAGCTTCTGTGCGATGGTATCTGCGGTTCTGAAACCGATTCCCCAGATGTCATCGGCAAGCCGGTACGGGTTCTCGGTGACAACATTGATGCTGTCTTTGCCGTAAGTCTTAAAAATCTTTGTTGCGTGAGCCGTACTTACATTGTGGCTCTGCAGAAAGAGCATGATGTTCTTGATTTCCTTCTGTTCCGCCCAGCTCTTTTTGATTCGTTCAACGCGTGTTATCCCGATCCCCGGAACGCGCAGGAGTTCATCCGGCCGCTCTTCAATGACAGATAGTGTATCGGTCTGAAAGAGATCTACGATACGCCTTGCAAATTTGGGACCGACGCCTTTTATGAGGCCGGATCCGAGGTACTTTTCAATTCCGTAGACAGTGGCGGGCAGTGTCTCCTCATATGTTTCCACACAAAACTGACGGCCGTATTTTGCGTCCGTCTTCCAGCTGCCTCCGAGGGAGAGCACTGAGCCGACATGGGTTTCCGGCATTGTGCCGACAACCGTTACGAGGTCCTGCTCCCGTTTGGCCTTGCATTTCAGCACAGTATAGCCGCTCTCGGCATTCTGGTAGGTAATTCGTTCGACAACACATCTCAAATGTTCCATAACATTTATTATAGAAGGATTACGGCAATTTTGCGACAGTTTTCGAATGCGAACCACAGCAAAATAAAAGTTTTATAAACTCGCTCAAATTCTTTTCAGATGTGGTATTCTATTCACTGCCTGTTATATCTCATCATAATGGAGTGCAGTTTTTCAGATGAACTTCAGCGTGTGCGGATAGTTTTTACTGATTTAAAAGGCGGAGGAATAAAAGATGAAGAAAAAGAAACGAAGCAAATGGCCCCTGATTCTTGTGCTGCTGATTGCGGCGGCAGCTGCTGCATATTTTGGCTTTGGAGAGAAGCTTGGCATACGCAGGACAGGTGATGCTTCCTCCAGCTCTGCAAGTGCGATGCTGGCCGTGAGAAATTCAGAATCCGCAGCTGTGCGCGGGACAATAGAAATCACGACCGAGGGCAACGGAGCAATCGAGGCATCGGAAACATCTACCGTGACCTCAGATTATACCGTCAGAATTGAAAGCGTCGAAGCGGAGAACGGCGATTATCTTGAACAGGGAGAAACAGTTGCCGTGATCGACAGGGATTCGATCGATGATGCCATAGATTCGTACACGGCACAGATGTCGGACCTGAATTCACAGATTTCAGCTGCCTCGAAGAGCGGATCGGAGAGTATCACCTCATCGGTTTCGGGTCGGGTAAAGCGCATTTTTGCCAGAGAAGATGACGTGGTTACGGATGTCATGACGGAGTACGGCGGTGTGGCGGAAATTTCAGCCGACGGCCGCCTGAAGGTGGAATTCGAATCTTCAGAGGAAATGAATGTCGGCGATGACGTGACGGTAACATTTTTAAATTATGAAGAAGAAGGTCACATTTCTTCAAAAGAGGACGGCGTTTACACCGCTGTAATCGAAGACAACAAGGACTACCAGGTTGATCAGGAAGTCCAGATTAAAGATGAGAATAATAATGTTGTCGGAACGGGTTATCTTGCGTCCAATTATCCGTATCTCGTAGAGGCCAATTACGGTGTTGTGAATGAAATTAAGGTCAGCGTCAACGATCATATTGACGCAGGCGCGGTTATTATGACGAGAACGCAGATCTCCTACAATGCATCTTATCTGGATCTTCTCGAAGAAAGAAACAAAATCAGCGAGAAAATCCGCGATCTCAGGCAGCTGCGCTTAAATCCTGTGATTACTGCGGAGCGGGAAGGGATCATTTCCGATATCCGGCTCAGCGATGGCGCACAGATTACGGAAGACGCTGCGATGTATACGCTGATTTCCACTGATACCTTTGATCTCAAGGCTGAGATTGATGAGCTTGATATTGCGGGCGTTGAAGTCGGACAGAGCGCGGACGTCGTGTTTGACGCATTTGAAGATAAAGTATACGAAGGTACTGTGAAAAAAGTCTCGAGGGTCGGCAACAACACGAACGGCGTGACAACCTTTACCGTCACCATTGAGGTTCCGGGAGCCGAGGAGATGAAGACGAATATGAGCGCGACGGCCACTATTGTGACTGACCGCGCCGAAGATGCTGTTCTTGTTCCTGTCGATGCGATTCAGACAGAGGATACCCGCAAGTACGTGACAGTCGCGAGCGGAGATACCACTGAAAAGAGATATGTGGAGCTTGGACTTGTCAATAATACAATGGCTCAGATCACGGACGGTCTTTCCGAGGGGGAAAATGTCGTGGTGATCGGCACTTCCGAGATGGAAGATATGATCAATATGATGCAGGCGAGCCGCAGCGCTGTCAACGGGGAGGACTGATATGATTGAACTTCGCGGAATCCGCAAGGTCTATCAGCTCGGGGATGAAGAAGTACGTGCGCTTGACGGCGTTGATCTGACGATCAGGGACAGAGAATTTGTTGCGATCATCGGCTCCTCGGGAAGCGGCAAATCAACACTGATGAATATTATCGGCTGTCTTGATACTGCGGACGAAGGCTCCTACTTTATCGACGGTCAGGATGTATCCGATCTCTCCGAGCATGACCAGAGCATTATGAGAAACAGAAAGATCGGTTTTATCTTCCAGCAGTTTAATCTGCTGATGAAGCTGACAGCTTATGAAAATGTAGAACTGCCCCTGATCTATCAGGGAGTTGCGGCCTCGGAGCGCAGACAGAGAGTGATCGAGGCACTGAAAAAAGTAGGCCTTGAGAGCCGTATGGATCACAGACCGAACCAGCTTTCCGGCGGTCAGCAGCAAAGGGTGGCTGTGGCGCGTGCACTGGTGACAAAGCCTTCACTTATTCTGGCCGATGAACCGACCGGAAATCTCGATTCGAGGTCCACGCAGGATATCATGGAGCTTCTTAAGGAACTTCATGCACAGGGAAATACGCTTATTGTTATCACGCACGACACTGACATTGCGGCGCAGGCACCGAGGCGCGTTCAGTTGTTCGACGGCAAAGTTGTTTCGGATACGGCTGGCGAGATGAACGCAGAAGCGGTAGCAGCGGCTATCGCGGCAGCGGAGCAAGGAAGTCCTGTCAACGCAGCGGAAGATAAAACTCATGACGGAGCTCCGGCGGCAGAGGAAACTGCGGCTGCGGCATCGACGGAAGTCAGACGTGCTGTCAGTGAGATGGGTGACGGAAATACTGATGATACCGCAGCAGGGGATGTAAAAGCGAAGAAAGCGGGGGAAGGAGAATGAAATTTTCACAGGCCGGCAAGATGGCATTTTCTGCCGTTCTCGCCAATAAACTCAGATCCTTCCTCACGATGCTGGGAATTATTATCGGCGTGATGGCTGTCACTCTTCTGATTTCTCTGGTTCAGGGCGCATCGAATACGGTCACAAGCCGGTTGGATGAGCTTGGCGGTGATCAGCTGATTGTTCAGGTAACTGCCTCTCAGAAAAAATTAAAGATATCAATGACGAGCATCTCGATGCCGACCAGGTGGAATGGCTGCAGGATCATCCTGACTTTGACTGGGAACAGGATGTTGCCGACGCAACGGCTATTGCGAATGCGATGAAAGAAGAGGGCTGGACCTTCGCAAGCCATACTTACGGGCATATTAATGCCAGCACGAAAACGGTTGAGCAGCTTCAGCGTGACAACGAGAGATGGATGACCTGCAATCACAATATTGTCGGAGATATCGATATCATTATCTTTGCGTTCGGCGGTGATATCGGCTATGTCGGCGGCTATACGGCTGATAATGAAAAATATCAGTATTTCAAGAGCCAGGGATATAGTATTTTCTGTAATGTTGACGGAAATATAGGTTGGACCGAATTCGGTTCCGAATATATGAGAACCGGCCGCGTTGCACTTGATGGCTTTACGATGTATCAGGCGATGACGGAAGATGCGGCGTCGCACGGTACTTACGCAAAGGATTATGAAGTGCTCGGAATTTCCGGAATTGAAGATTTCTTCAATCCATACAGAATTACACCGATCGATTCGGAATAATGAGAAGAGCCGGCTTTCAGTCTTTCACGTGTCCCTGTATTTTCCGTACCGGGAAATACGGGAGGCACGTGAAAGAATATTAAAAAATTCAAAAAGTAACAAAAAATGCTTGCAATTGTGTCAGGAAGTTGCTATTATACTTTTTGCAAGGCCGGTTGGTCAAGCGGCTAAGACGCCGCCCTCTCACGGCGGAAACAAGGGTTCGATTCCCTTACCGGCTACTACCGGGAATTCGTTTGAATTCCCGGTATTTTTTTCGTTTTAACGTATAGAAAGCGTGCAATGGCACGTTTTCTCGTTTTCTTTATATACTTCAAAAGCTGCTGGCAGCGGGTTTTCTAAACGGCGAACTCATGCGGACCGGAGCTGTTCGCAGCCGGTGAATGCAGACTTTTCTACTGATGAGGCTGGGGCAGCAATGTGAATGCCGCAGGACTAAAACAGGAAGACATTTTTTAAAATTGCATTTAACAGATGTTTGCGTTATGATGTGACATACAGTACGTTATTTTGGAGGATTTGAGAAATGATGGATTACAAAAAGTATAAGCGTCAGTATTTTCTTCCGCCTGAAGAGTGCTTTGACTGGATAAAAAAGGATCATATCGAAAAAGCTCCGATCTGGTGCAGCGTAGATCTGCGCGATGGCAATCAGAGTCTCGTGATCCCGATGAGCCTTGAGCAGAAGCTTGAGTTCTATAAGCTGCTGATCAAGCTTGGCTTTAAAGAGATTGAGATCGGTTTTCCCGCTGCGTCTGAAACCGAATATGTCCTTTGCAGAACACTGATTGAAAGGGACCTTATTCCAGATGACGTGACGATTCAGGTGCTGACACAGGCCCGTGAGCATATCATTAAAAAGACCTTTGAAGCGATAAAAGGGGCTAAGCACGCTATAGTTCACGTATATAATTCCGTTTCAGTGGCCCAGAGAAAACAGGTCTTCCGCAAATCCAAGGAAGACATCATGAAGATTGCCGTCGAAGGCGCCGAGCTTCTTAAGAAGCTGGCCGAGGAGTCCGGTCAGGACCTGAGATTTGAATACAGTCCTGAGAGCTTTACCGGCACAGAGCCTGAATATTCTCTTCAGGTCTGCAATGCCGTGCTGGATGTCTGGAAGCCGACAGCAGATAAAAAAGCGATTATCAACCTTCCGTGCACCGTACAGCATTCAGAACCTCATGTGGTGGCCCAGCAGATCGAATATATGAGTAAGCATTTGAACTACAGGGAGAATGTTGTGCTTTCTCTGCATCCGCACAATGACCGCGGAACCGGTGTCGCTGATGCGGAACTCGGTGTTCTGGCGGGTGCCGACAGAGTGGAAGGAACTCTTTTCGGAAATGGTGAGCGCACCGGAAATGTGGATATCGTGACGCTTGCGATGAACATGTATTCGCAGGGTATTGACCCTGAACTTGATTTGTCGGACATGCCGCATATTACGGAGACCTACGAGGCCTGTACAGGTATGAACGTCTATGAGCGAACTCCGTATGCAGGACAACTGGTATTCGCCGCATTTTCGGGTTCCCATCAGGATGCAATCGCCAAGGGAATGAAGTATCGCGAAGAGAAGGATCCGGAGCATTGGACGGTTCCGTATCTTCCGATCGATCCGACGGATGTCGGAAGAAGCTATGACGCGGACGTGATCCGCATTAACAGCCAGTCCGGAAAGGGCGGAGTCGGCTATATTCTTGAAAGCAGATATGGTCTCATGCTTCCGAAGAAGATGAAGGAAGCTATGGGTTATGCCGCGAAGGCGGTATCTGACCGAAAGCATGAAGAACTGTCTCCGGAGGAGATCTTTGAACTATTCAAGGATAATTACGAGGGCCTTTCTTCTCCGCTCTGCGTGAAAGAAGTTCATTTCGAACAGAAAAACGGAATTACAGCCAAGGTTACATCCTCATACAATGACGGTGAAGAAGTTGTCACAGTGGCTACCGGAAACGGCCGTCTTGACGCAGTAAGCAACGCGCTCAAAGCTGCCTATGGACTTGACTATTCGCTGGAGGTTTATTCTGAGCATGCTCTTGAGAGAAGTTCATCCTCACGGGCAATTGCCTATGTCGGTGTACAGTGGCCTGACGGAACCATGACCTGGGGCGCAGGTCTGGATCCGGATATTATCAGAGCGTCGATTGACGCTCTGGTTACTGCAGTGAATAATAATCAATAATCATGCACGGGAGTCTTAAGGCGGGCACTTTTGCTGTCCCGAGGCGGTTTTAGAAAAAACGTGTGTGCATGCCGCCCGCGGGATTTTTGGGAAACAGAATTTAGATATTTATTACAGGGATCAGGACAATGAAAGAGATTACTTACACAAGTACTAGAAGCCGCGTCGAGGTTACTGCTTCCGAAGCGATCTTAAAGGGGCTGAGCGAAGACGGAGGACTTTTTGTCCCAACGGAGATTCCGGCACTTGAAAAGCCGTGGGAAGAGCTTGCTTCAATGACTTATCAGGAGCTGGCCTATGAGGTGATGAAGCTTTATCTCACTGATTTCACGGAGGAGGAACTGCGCGGCTGTATCCGCAGCGCCTATGATGAAAAATTTGATACTGAGGAGATTGCTCCGCTGGTGAAAAAGGACGGCGCTTGTTATCTCGAATTGTTTCATGGAGCAACAATTGCCTTTAAGGATATGGCACTTTCGATCCTTCCTCATCTGATGACGACGGCGGCAAAGAAGAATCATGAAGAAAAAAAGATTGTGATTCTGACGGCGACCTCCGGGGATACCGGCAAAGCCGCTATGGCCGGCTTTGCGGATGTACCGGGTACAGAGATCATTGTTTTTTATCCGAAGGACGGAGTCTCCAACATTCAGGAAAAGCAGATGGTCACGCAGCGAGGAGAAAACACGCATGTAGTGGCGATCCGCGGCAACTTTGATGATGCACAGTCAGCTGTTAAGAAGATGTTCGGCAACAGGGAGCTTGCCGCGAAGATCGAAAAAGCGGGCTGCCGTTTCTCATCGGCCAATTCGATCAATATTGGACGTCTTGTTCCGCAGATTGTCTATTATGTTTATGCCTATTGCCGGATGATCGTGCAGAGCGAGATCAGGGCCGGAGAAAAGATTAATATTACGGTTCCGACGGGCAATTTCGGAAACATTCTCGCCGCTTATTACGCGAAGCAGATGGGACTGCCGGTCAGTAAACTGATCTGCGCTTCAAATTCAAATAAGGTTCTGTACGATTTCTTCAGAACCGGTCTGTACGACAGAAAACGTGAATTTCTGCTTACAAGCTCTCCGTCTATGGATATTCTGATTTCCAGTAATCTTGAGCGCCTTATTTATAAAGCGTGCGGAAATGATCCGGCTGCCTGCGCTTCACTCATGTCTGCACTTTCTTCTGATGGGAAATATCAGATCAGCGGAGACATGCGGGCAACTCTTTCGGACTTCTGCGGCGGCTATGCTTCTGAAGAGGAAAATTTTGCAGGCATTGCCGATCTTTATAAGAGGACCGGCTACGTAATTGATACGCACACAGGGATTGGAAATGCTGTGTGGCGCCGCTATGCGGAAGAGACAGGAGACAGAACACCTGTGGTGATCGCCTCTACTGCCAGTCCGTTCAAATTTTCGGCGAGCGTACTGGGTGCAATTGCCCCTGAAAAGGCTGCCGGAAAGTCTGATTTTGAAATGATTGATGAGCTGAGCATTCTTGCGGGTGTGAGCGAGCCGAAAGCGATAACGGACATCCGAACGGCACCGATACGGCATAACACCGTGGTTGAAATCAGCGGAATGCAGGCGGCAGTGGAAGAGATTCTTGGCGTTTGAATGACAGATGAAAAAGGAAAGGTGAAATCCGGTGAAGTGGGAAAAGCTGCTCTCTGAAAAACGACCCGTCCGGGAAAACCTGAGAAGCGGGCAATATGACCTGAGGAGCGAATTCGAGATCGACTACCACCGGATTGTCACCAGCGCTTCCTTCAGGAGACTTCAGGACAAGACGCAGGTGTTTCCTCTTGATAAAAGCGATTTTATTCGAACACGGCTCACGCACTCGCTTGAAGTAGCTTCGATTGCAAGATCTCTGGGACAGAATATTACCTCTGCGCTTCTGAAGAGTGGAAGAGATCCGGAATTTACGCCGGAAATGCAGGGGCGGGTGTGTGATCTGCTGCAGAGCGCAGGTCTGATTCATGATATCGGGAATCCGCCGTTCGGGCATTTCGGGGAGGAGACGATCAGAGAGTGGTTTCAGAACCATCTAAAAGATCTGGTCTATGAAGGAAAGAGCGCAGACGAGCAGCTCACGGAGCAGCAGAAACTGGATTTTCTGCGCTTTGAAGGCAATGCGCAGGGACTTCGCATGGCTGCGCGGCTTGATTATCCTTACAATGATGCGGGAATGAACCTGACTTACGGACTTCTTTCTTCTATGATCAAGTATCCTGCATCTTCAATGGAGGCAGCTCCGGATTCTCCGGATATCCGCAAAAAGAAAAACGGCTATTTTGCTTCCGAACAGGAGCTTTTTGAACGGATTGCAGAGGAGACGGGAACAGGCAGCTCAAGAAATCCTCTGGCCTTCATCCTTGAGGCTGCGGATGATATTGCCTATGCAGCTGCGGATATCGAAGACGCTTTTAAGAAAGGCTTCTTCAGCTTTGAAAAGCTGACAGAAGAATTCCGGGAGCGCGGTACAGCGAAGACTTATCTTCTGCGGCTTACGGACAGATACGACTTCGCGAGGCTTCAGGGAACGGTTTTGCCGGAGGAGTATGCGGTCAGAAGCTGGCTGCGTGAAATGCAGGATGTCCTGCTTATTGCTGCGACAGAGGGCTTTCTGGAACATTATGATGAGATTATGGAGGGTAGTTTCAGCAGGGAGATTATTTGCGGAAGAAATGAGTCGAGAATGCTCAGGGTACTGAAATCTACCGCTTATGACTATGCGTTTACCTCAATGTCAATCTTCAAGACGGAAATCGCTGCAAACCGCATTTTAAATGCTCTGCTTGATATCCTGATTCCGTCAGCCTGTACACTTGACGGAGAGAATGCGGGGATTATGGACGAAAAGTATCTCTCGCTGATTCCGGAAAGTTATAAACAGATCTGCCGGAAGTCATCGGATGGAAAATGCGCGTCGGAACGTCTTTATGCGAGAATGCAGATGGGGATGGACACCGTGAGCGGCATGACAGATTCTTATGCAAAAGATTTATACTCTGAATTGACCGGAATCCACTAATAGTATATAATCTTATCAACCTGGAATGTGCGACCCCCTATTTTTTGCTGAACCTACATTTGACATAAGGGAACCCTATATTGCTGCATTGATGTCAGGCCTTGTCAACGTATAGAGGAAGACAGAGAACAGGCTGCGGATACCCACCTGGCTGAAAGCTAGGTGTCAGTTTGATAGGAACGGCATTCCGGGGTTTAAAGAAGACAAGGCAGTCCCAAGTGACCGTTATTTTAATGGCGGTGCTGTTTTGGGGCTGCTAATTCATGTGGACAGGAATCATCCGGCAAAAACAGCTTCAAAAAGAGACCAGAACGGGTGAGGATTGAAACAAAGGAGAATGAAGCAAATAACATGAAAGTTGAAAGCAGCGATTTCGGCAAAACCCATGACGGTCAGAAGATTACAGCCTATAAGATTTCAAATTCAAAGGGGTCTTATATTACGGTTCTTGATTTTGGGGCAATTCTGAAGGATGTTGTTGTTCCGGACAAAGAAGGCAGGCTGACGGATGTGGCTCTCGGCTACGATCGGGCAGAAGATTACGAGGTGAACGCCTGCTATTTCGGGGCAACGATCGGACGATGCGGCAACCGGATCGAAGGCGGAAATTTCAGCATCGGAGGAAAGGATTACCACCTTCAAATCAATGAAAACGGCAGAAACAGTCTTCACAGCGGGCCGGATGGTTATGAGAAGCGCCTCTGGAGTGCTTCCGTAAATGAGACCAACGGCTGTGTTTCGTTTTCTCTTGTCAGCCCTGACGGTGATCAGGGGTTTCCGGGGGAATTCCATGTCACAGTGACCTATATGCTGACTGAGGAAAATAAGGTCAAGATCCATTATGAAGGCAGTGCGGATCAGGCAACTGTGGTCAATATGACAAACCATTCCTATTTCAATCTGAACGGCGCGGGCGAAGGAACGATCATGGAGCATCTGCTTCAGATTGACGCGGATGGGTATACTCCTGTCGATGAGTACAGCATTCCTTACGGAACTGTAGAACCGGTTGAGGGGACACCGTTTGATTTCCGGACTGCAAAGCCGATTGCAAGAGATGCTTATGTTGAAAATGAACAGCTGCGCCACGGCGGCGGCTATGATCATAATTTTGCACTCAACGGTTCCGGGCTTCGCAAGGTAGCTGCGGCAGTGAGCACAAAAACGGGAATTACGATGTCGGTGATGACGGACCAGCCCGGAATGCAGTTTTATGCCGGCAATTTTATCAAAGATGAGCAGGGGAAAAACGGCAAGGTTTATCGGGTGAGAGAGGGCTTTGCGCTTGAATCCCAGCATTTTCCGAATTCGGTCAACGTGCTTGCCTTTGAAAGCCCGAAGCTTGAGGCGGGAGAGCGATACAGTACAACGACGTGCTATACATTTGGCATTACTGACTGAAAGGCAGTCTGAGCACCGGGAATTTTTTGCCTCAGCATTTAGGGAAAACTGCCGGCGGCAGTTTCTTCCGGTTTCCGGCTGTTTGGAAATGATAAATCCATGATAAAGGGCTTTCTTAAGATTTTTCGTGCATTCAGCAGACGGATGCGGGACGATCACATAGGCGCATATGCAGCAACATGCGCCTATTTTCTTATGGTTTCTTTTGTTCCTTTTATCATGATTATTTCGGCGGCGGCTGCCGGCTGGGGCGGCAATGTCAGCACGCTGATGGATGGTATTGTGGCCGTGGTTCCTTCCGGTCTGAAGGAATATGTTACGACGATTATTGAGGAGATCAGCAGCAAGACGTACGCCTATATGCCGATATCGATTCTGATTCTTCTGTGGTCGGCGGCCAAGATCTTTCATGCGCTTACGAACGGCCTGAATGTCATCAGCAGAGCGGAGGAGACGAGAGGATGGTTTTATCTTCGATTTCGTTCCATGCTCTATGTTGTTATTTTTGTCGGCTGTGTGGCAGCCATGGTTGCGCTCACCATCTTCGGGGATTCTATCAATGACTGGCTGCGGACAAGCTTCCCATCATTTCGCTATGTGATGGACTTTGTCTATAAGATCCGGTCGTTATTCGGGTATTTCGGGCTGATTCTGATATTTCTGTTTATTTACAAGCTTCTGCCGAACTGCTACTATACTCTTCGGAGTCAGCTGCCCGGAGCCATCAGCTGTTCCACAATCTGGGTGTTTTTTTCATATCTGATGGCACAATACTATGAAAACACGGAAAATTTCAGCAATATCTATGGCAGCATGACCGGCGTCATACTGGCCATGATGTGGATGTATTTCTGCTGCTTTTTCCTGCTCTTCGGAGCGGAGCTGAACCGCGTGATCTACGAGGATCCGGATGACAATATAATTGTAAATGCTTTTGACGTGATGAGGGACGCAAGCGTAAAACGCAGACAGCAGATCATGGAGGAACTGGATGCGCATTCTGACTGGAAGCCGATTCCCGAGGACGATGACGCTGACATTGGCAGCCGTCAGCCGAAGGATATCTACATCCCCTGGGAGGATGAGAATGCAGGATGAGAGCGCCCTTATAAGGAAAGGTGCGTCAATATAGATAGGAGGCTCACATGAGTAGTTTTGAGGAGAGAGTAAAAGAGATTGAACTGAGAGCCCGCGAGGCGATCGGCAGTGCCGAAGGCATCGAGAGACTGAACGAGATCAGGATTGAGTTTCTCGGAAAGAAAGGAACGCTGACCTCGGTGCTCAAATCGATGAAGGAAGTCCCTGCCGAAGATCGTCCGAAAGTCGGAAAATGGGTGAATGACGCACGCCAGGCGATTGAAAGCCACATGGAAGAGACAAAAAAACGCTTTGAAGCGGAAGTCCTCAATGCACGCCTTAAGGCAGAGACGATTGATGTGACGCTTCCCGCAAAAATGCAGAAGCTTGGGCACAGGCATCCAAATACGATTGCGCTCGAAGAAGTTGAACGTATTTTCATCGGTATGGGCTATGAAGTTCACGAAGGTCCCGAGATTGAATACGATGAGTATAATTTCACAAAGCTTAACATTCCGGCCAATCATCCGGCAAAGGATGAGCAGGATACCTTCTATATCACGGATGATATCCTTCTTCGGACACAGACATCTCCGATTCAGGCCCGTATCATGGAGCAGGGAAAGCTTCCGATCAGAATGATCGCGCCGGGCAGAGTATTCCGGTCCGATGAAGTTGATGCTACCCATTCCCCGTCCTTTCATCAGATTGAAGGACTTGTCATTGACAAGGGCATAACCTTTGCGGACCTGAAAGGAACACTTGATGTTTTTGCAAAGGAGATGTTCGGAGAAAATACAAAAACGAAGTTCCGCCCGCATCATTTCCCGTTCACAGAACCGTCCGCCGAAATGGATGTTTCCTGTTTCAAATGCGGAGGGAAGGGCTGCCGCTTCTGCAAGGGCGAAGGCTGGATTGAGATTCTCGGCTGCGGCATGGTTCATCCTCATGTTCTTGAAATGTGCGGTCTGGATCCGGAAGAATACGGCGGATTTGCTTTCGGCGTCGGTCTTGAGAGAATTGCGCTGCTGAAATATGAAATCGATGATATGCGGCTGCTCTATGAAAATGACATCCGCTTCCTGGAACAGTTCTGATATTTTTAAGAGACCGGGATATGAGCATAGAGAACTTCGATTTGAGGAAAATGCATCGCAAGGGGGAATAATAAAATCATGAATACATCATTATCATGGCTTAAACGATATGTACCGGATCTCAAGGCGTCTCCGAAAGAATATTGTGACGCGATGACGCTGTTCGGAACGAAAGTGGAAGGATATGAAGAACTGGACAAAGATCTCGATCAGATTGTAGTCGGCAAAGTCCTTACCTGCGAGCCGCATCCGGATTACGATCATCTTCATGTCTGCACGGTAGATGTCGGAAGCGGCGAACCGCTGCAAATCGTCTGCGGCGCGCAGAATGTTGCGGCAGGACAGAAGGTTCCGGTAGTTCTTGTCGGCGGAAATGTTGCCGGGACTCACAGCGGAGGAAGCGCGGACGGAGGCATCCGAATCACCAAGGGAAAGCTCCGCGGCGTTGAATCCAGCGGCATGATCTGCTCAATTGATGAACTCGGCAGTTCATCGGAATTTTATCCGGAAGCACCGTCAGACGGAATTTATGTATTTCCGGAAGATACGGAAGTGGGTGCCGATGCGGTTGAGCTGCTGGGCCTCCATGACACAGTTGTAGAGTACGAAATTACGTCCAACCGTGTTGACTGCTACAGCGTGATCGGTCTTGCGCGCGAGTCGGCTGCCGCTTTTGGCCTGAAATTCTGCCCGCCGGCAGTAAAAGAAACCGGAAACAGCGAAGACGTTAATGATTATATCAAGGTTGAAGTAGAAGACAGTGAGCTCTGCCCGCGGTACTGTGCTCGTGTCGTAAAAAATGTTAAGATTGGTCCATCTCCGAAATGGATGCAGAGATGCCTCGCCTCGAACGGCATCCGTCCGATCAACAATATCGTTGACATCACAAATTATATCATGGAAGAGTACGGTCAGCCGATGCACTCCTATGATTATGATACGATTGCCGACAAAAAGATTATTGTCCGCAGGGCTGAAAACGGTGAAAAATTTGTGACGCTCGACGGCCAGGAGCACGAGCTGGACGACAGAATGCTGATGATCTGTGATGCGGAGAAGGCGGTTGGTCTGGCCGGCATCATGGGCGGAGAAAACTCCATGATCACAGATGATGTAAAAACGGTTCTTTTTGAGGCTGCAAATTTTGACGGCACAAATATTCGTCTCACTTCAAAGCGCATCGGTCATCAGACAGACGCGTCCCAGAAGTTTGATAAGGGTCTTGATCCGAATACCGCACTCGAGGCCATCAACCGCGCCTGTGAGCTCATGGAGGAATTTGGCGCGGGCGAAGTTGTCGGCGGCTGTGTCGATTACTATCCGGTGAAGAGAGAAGCGTCGGAAGTGATTTTTGAGCCGGAAAAGATTAATGCCATACTCGGAACCGATATTCCGAAAGAGGAAATGATCGCATATTTCGAGAAGGAAGATCTCGTTTATGATGCAGAAAGAAATGTTGTTATTGCACCGACCTTCCGCCAGGATATTCACAGGACCTGTGATCTGGCAGAAGAGGTCGCAAGATTTTACGGCTATGACCGGATTCCGACGACTCTTCCGAGCGGAGTTGGAACGTCCGGTGGGCTGACTTTCGATATGAGGGTATCAGAGATCGCAAGGGATATTGTCGAGGACTGCGGTTTTTCTCAGGGATATTCCTACAGCTTTGAATCCCCGAAGGTCTTCGACAAACTGCTGATTGATGAAAAGGATGAGCTTCGGCGTGCGATAGAGATCCGCAATCCGCTGGGACCGGATTTTTCGATCATGAGAACGACATCACTGAACGGCATTCTGAATTCTCTTGCGGTGAATTATAACCGTCGCAATAAGGCCGTGCGGCTCTATGAGATGGGCAATGTCTATCTTCCGAAACAGCTTCCGCTGACAGAGCTTCCGGATGAGAGAATGAAGCTTACGCTCGGAATGTTCGGCCAGGGTGATTTCTTTGACCTGAAAGGTGTAATTGAACTCCTGATGTCGAAGCTCGGTATGCTGAAAAAGGCGGAATACAGTACGGAAAGCCTGAAAAATTATTTCCATCCGGGCCGTCAGGCAGCTGTTTACTATGAAGGGGTCCTGATCGGAGAACTCGGAGAAATTCATCCCGATGTCCTGAAAAATTACGGGATCGGTGACCGGGCTTACTGCGCGGTTCTCGACCTCCCGTCAATTCTGCCGTTTGCCTCATTTGACCGGAAATATGCCGGCATCAACCGATTCCCGGCGATGACGAGAGACATCAGTATGATCGTTCCGAAGGAGGTCACAAACGCCGAGATTGAGGCGGTCATCGAACAGCGGGGAGGAAAGCTTCTTGAGAGCTGCAGCCTCTTTGATATTTATGAAGGTGCGCCGATTCTTCCGGGCTTTAAGTCGATGGCTTATTCGCTGGTATTCCGCCACAAGGATAAGACACTTGAAGACGCGGAAGTTCAGGCAGCGATGAAGAAGATTCTGAACGGTCTCTCCGGCATCGGCATTGAGCTCAGAAAATAATGAAAAGATCTCTCATCTCGAAAGACTGAAAAAAATGCCGGTTCATGTGCTTGAAAGAAAAGCATGTGGCCGGCGTTTTCATTCGTTCTAAGGCTGCCGCAGCACCCGTCAGCCTTGCTTCGGCAGAACGGGAGGGCATTTGGCGGTGATGACGGGTCCTTAAAAGTGAGCCGGGCTGATAGACGGAGAAGGCAGAGACAGGGGGAATTATGGAAATCTATGTGATGCGCCACGGAACTACGCAATGGAATAAGCTGAAAAAGCTGCAGGGACGCTCGGATATTCCTCTTGATGAGGATGGCAGAGAGCTTGCCAGGAACTGCAGGGATGGTATGAAACACATTCATTTTGATAAATGTTATTCCAGTCCCCTAAAGCGGGCTTATGAGACGGCTGAAATCATTCTTGAGGGCAGAGACATTCTAATTATTTGTGATGAACGGCTGACGGAAGTGAGTTTCGGCAGCTTTGAGGGAAGGAGCAATGAGGGAACCGGTCCGCGTGGAAATGCCGGCAGAGACGCAGCAGCTGCAGCTGTCAGCGGAGGCAGCGGGACTGCGTGTGCGGAGACTTGTTTCACAGCAGCTCTTCCAGTCAGTGATTTTTCAACTCCGCCCGGAGGGGAGCCTGTTGAGGCGCTGCTATCCAGGACAAAGGCATTTTACGAAGAATTGATTTCAAATCCGGAAAATGAAAAACTGACGATTCTTTTGTCGATGCACGGCGCTTCGGGGCGGGCACTGATGCTGAACGCCTGGGGAGGAACCAGCTTCTGGCACGGTTGCGTTCCTAAAAACTGCACCTGCTGCATTGTGAAGCTGAAAGAAGGCATCATTCAGGAGATTGTGCAGGACGCGGTATTTTATCATGGGTCTGTGGAGGACTATTTCTGAAACAACCGGAAAAGGAACGGAATAAGAAAAGCAAGGAGATGAAGCCTCAATGAAAACAGCTGATTTTAATTATGATCTGCCGGAGGAACTGATTGCGCAGGATCCGCTGGCTGACCGTACGGCATCACGTCTGATGCACTTGGACAAAGTAAGCGGGGAGATTGAGCATGATATTTTCAGGAACATCGGAAAATATCTGAAACAGGGGGATGTTCTGGTGCTCAACGATACGAAAGTGATCCCGGCCAGACTTTACGGAAAAAAAACCGATACCGGCGCAAAGGTAGAAATTCTTCTTTTGAAGCGTCTTTCCGGAGATCAATGGGAGACGCTGGTGAAACCGGGAAAAAAATGCCGCGTCGGTACGCGGATCGGTTTTGGCGAAGCTGATGCGGAGGGAAATTATATCCTGACTGCTGAGATCGAGGATATTATGGAGGAAGGGAACCGGAAGGTGAGATTCTTTTACAAAGGAATCTTTGAGGAGATTCTTCTTCAGATCGGAGAGATGCCGCTGCCGCCATATATTCACAACAGGCTGGAAGAAAAATCAAGATACAACACTGTCTACGCAGAGCATAACGGTTCAGCGGCAGCACCGACAGCGGGACTTCATTTTACGAAGGAGCTGCTTGCAGCCCTTGAGGAACAGGGAATTGAAATTGTCCGGGTAACACTTCATGTCGGTCTCGGAACTTTCAGACCGGTGAAGGTAGATGATGTAAGCCGGCATCACATGCATTCAGAGTTTTACAGGGTGACAGAAGAAGCGGCTTCCGCAATTAACCGCGCGAAGGCCGAGGGCAGAAGGGTGATCTGCGTTGGAACAACCTCCTGCCGCACACTTGAATCGGCGGCAGATGAAAAGGGAATCGTAAAGGCCGGAAGCGGATGGACGGAGATATTTATTTATCCCGGATACAGCTTCAGAGTACTGGACGGGCTGATTACGAATTTTCATCTTCCGGAATCAACGCTTATTATGCTGGTGTCTGCTCTTGCCGGAAAGGACCATGTCCTGAGCGCTTATCGGATTGCGGTTGAAGAAAAATACCGCTTCTTCTCATTCGGGGATGCCATGCTGATTATCTGAGTCTGTCAAGATCCGCAAAGAAATTCGGGTAGGAAACGGAGACGCACGCCTCATCGGTGATAGTAACCGGAGTTTCCGATACGAGACCGGCTATGGCAAAGGCCATCGCCATCCGGTGGTCACCGTTCGGATTGATTTCCGCACCGTGAAGGGTGCCCCCGCGGATGATTAATCCGTCTTCGGTTTCCGTCACGCTGATTCCCATCGCTCCAAGACCGTTCGAGATTGCTTCCAGACGATTGGTTTCCTTGACTTTGAGCTCGGCGGCATCGCGGATGACTGTCTGGCCTTCGGCACAGGCAGCCAGTATTGCGATAATCGGGATTTCGTCAATGAGAGTTGGAATCAGCGAACCTCCGATCACGGTTCCGTGAAGCGCGGAGCTGGAAACTGAGATATCGGCGGTTGGTTCACACCCTTCCATGCGGACATTGTTGACGGAGATTCTGCCGCCCATTGCCTGAATGACCCGGATGATGCCGTCTCTGGTTTCGTTGATGCCAACATTTTTTAGAGTGATTCTTGCATCCGGAACAATGAGTCCCGCTGCGAGGAAGTAGGCCGCTGAGGAAATGTCCCCCGGGACGGCAATATTCTGAGGACGGAGGAGAGTCCCGGGATAGAGAATTGTTGTCACGGCATCGGAGGAGGTTTTTCTGCGCACTTTCAGATTGGCACCGAAGGCACTCAGCATGAGTTCCGTGTGATTGCGGGAAAGCGAGGGCTCGGTGTAAAAGGTTGGCTCATCTGCATAAAGACCGGCAAACAGTACGCAGGATTTGACCTGAGCGGAAGCAATTTTACTCTCATAGCGAATGGCTGACGGTCTGCCGCCGTAAATCTTAAGTGGTACGCAGTCATTTCCCTGATCGGAAGTGACCCTGATCCCCATCTGCTCAAGCGGACGGATAATACGTCCCATCGGCCTTTTCTGAAGGGAACTGTCGCCGGTGATACGGCTCACAAACGGCTGTCCGGCGAGAATGCCGGAAAGAAGCCGAACGGTGGTACCGCTGTTTTCGGCATTCAGCAGAGCAGTTTCCGGCTCTTTCAGTCCGTGAAGCCCCTGACCGTGAATAACCAGGATCGGTTCGTCCTTCCGGACACCGGAAAAATGACCGGTATCGCCGTTTTTTTCTTCGATGCCGATGCCCATTTTTCGAAAGCAGTCGATGGTTGCAAGGCAATCGGCGCCTTTGAGAAAACCTCTGACATAGGTATCGCCTTCGGCAAGCGCACCAAGCATGACGCTGCGGTGTGAGATGGATTTATCACCCGGGACATTGAGTGCACCGCGGAGAGCCGGTGCCTGTTCTATTGTAATCATCAGGAAACCTCATATATTCTGAAACGTTTTCCGCGGAGCACGGCCTTGGCGCTTTCCATGGCTTCTTCTTCATAGAATTCAATACAGAGAACTCCCTGCTCGAACTCGCGGTTGTTGATAATGCCTATATTTTTAATTGAAATCTGTTCCGCGGCCAGAAACTGGGCGACTTCTGCCAGAGCTCCGGGCTGGTCCACGAGGTCCGTGTAAAAACGGAAAATTCTGCGGATCGGACCTTTCGCACTGTCGGAAAAGCTGTCCCTGTATTCTTTGCATTCCGTAAAATAACGAAGAAGCTGCTCCGCATTTTCATTGCGAATCGCAAAGCGGAAATCAGTCAGCTTGCGGATGAATTTATCGAGCACAGCGCAGATATTATCACCGTTTGTCAGACAGATTTCCTGCCACATCTGAGGCGAGGAGGAGGAAATACGGGTGATGTCCTTGAACCCGCCCGCCGCAATGCTTTTCATGGTTTGCTCCTCATTGTCAAGATCGTGAACCATGTTGACCAGGGAGGCAGAAATGACATGTGGGACGTGGCTGATCGCTGCCGTCACGTAGTCGTGCTCATCCGCTTTTAAAATGAGAGGAATGGCGCCGAGAGATGAAATATACTCCGAAAAGCTGCTGAGCTTGTGAATGGGAATTTCGATCCCGGGTGTCAGAACATACCAGGCATTTTCAAGAAGCCTGTCCGTGGCATTTTCATAGCCGGTTTTTTCGGAGCCCGCCATCGGATGACCGCCGATGTAATGGCCTTCGATGCCGAGTTCGCGGACGAGCCGCTGAATATCGCCTTTCGTGGAGCCGACATCGGAAATAATTGAACCCGGTTTCAGGTGCGGCGCCAGAGCCTTCAGCATGGAACGCATCGAGATAACGGGGACACATAAAAAGATAATATCACACTCACGAAACGCACTGGTGATTTCAAAGCAGGCTTCGTCGATCACACCATCGCGCATCGCATCGGTGACGATTGAGGCCGTGCGGTTGTAGGCAATCATTCTGGTGTCGGGATGGACTCGGCGAATGGTTTTTGCAATGGATCCGCCTATGAGACCGAGGCCGATAAAACCAACTGTCATGGGATTACACTCCTTGAAAATGAATTAAACAGCAGCAGTTTCCGGGAAGGATTGCTTTTGAAAAAGTACAAAAGGAACGGATGCTTTTTATGAACGTCCTTTTATAAGAATTCATGCTTTGTGCTGCCGACGTTCAATATAACACAAACGGGAAAATTGTGAAAGGATATTGAAAGTAATCTGCAAAGAAAAACAGCGGTGCGGTCATGGATCCAAACACAGGGCACCGGAATAATGCAGCCGGACTTATCGGGAATATTGCTTCGGTGATCTGAACCCTGGCAGCAGGCAGTTAAAGCGGCCGCAAAAAGCTGCCCAAAAGCCATTTGGTGAATTTTTCCTGCTTTTTTATAATAAGAAGAGTCAGATGTGTCAATAAAATGCTTGAATAATGAGCCATATTTTCATATAATAAACAAAGACTGTTGGCTTCTGAACTGGCTTATCTGTGCATTTTCGGCAATTTTCTCTGCCGGAGGTCAGCCTGATACGGAGTGCGGTTATAAAGCAGGCTGTGGATGCGGTTCATTCCGGATTTTTCTGCTTTAATGGCACGGAGCTCCTGCAGAAAAAAATACGGCTGTTCGGGCGTCAAGGGGTTACGAAAATTGTTCTTTGGGAGGTTTATATGGAAGTTTATACAAGCGACAGAATCCGCAACGTTGTTCTCCTCGGTCACGGAAGCTGCGGCAAGACAACCTTGACGGAAGCTATGGCTTATCTTACAGGTGTTACGACTCGTATGGGCAACGTCACTGACGGCAACACCATCAGCGATTACGATAAAGAAGAACAGAAGAGAAAGTTCTCCATTTCAACTTCGGTTGTTCCGATCGAGTGGAACAAGAACAAGGTGAATATCCTTGATGCACCGGGCTATTTTGACTTCGTCGGCGAAGTTCAGGAAGCTGCCGGCGCTGCTGATGCAGCCGTGATTGTTGTGGCCGGAAAGAGCGGTCCGCAGGTCGGCACGGAGAAGGGATGGAATCTCTGCGAAGATAAACAGCTCCCGCGTATGTTCTATGTGTCACAGATGGACAACGCCGATGTAAATTATTCCGAGATCATCGAAAAGCTCCAGGATATGTTTGGCTCCAAGGCAGTCCCGCTTTATCTTCCGATTCTTGAAGGCGGAGCTCTGACAGGTCTTGTCGATGTGGCAAACAAAAAAGCAGTAAAGTTTGGCGATAAAGGAAAAACGCAGGAATGCGCTATTCCGGCAGACCTTGAAGCTGATGCCGAATCTTATTATGATTCTCTTATGGAAAGCGTCGCGGAAACTTCCGAGGAATTTATGGAACGTTATTTCGGAGGAGATGAGTTTACGCCGGAAGAGATCGCTGAGGCGATTTCCTCCAATGTCGCCGACGGCTCAATTGTGCCGATTCTCTTCGGCGCTTCCATCGGTCTTCAGGGGGTATCGGTTCTTCTTGATGATATTGTAAAATATTTCCCGGCTCCGTGTGCGAGAAAGATCAGCGGCATCAATACAAAGAATAATGAGACCTTTGAGGCTGATTACAACAGCGCAAGTGCTGTAAAGAGCGCTTATGTCTGGAAGACAATCTCTGATTCGTTCGGTAAATACAGCCTTGTGAAGGTTTGCTCAGGCACTTTGAAAGCCGATGATACCATGTATGATGTTCAGAAGAGCACAGAAGAACGTCTGGGCAAGCTTTATGTCATGCGCGGCAACAAGCCTCAGGAAGTGCCGGAACTCTGTGCCGGCGATATCGGCGGCATCGGTAAGCTGAACAGTGTTGCGACAGGCGATACGCTTGCGACAAAGGCCGATCCGATTGAATATCCGAAGACAGTCCTTTCTACACCGTATACTTATCAGCGTTACCGTGCTGTCAACAAGAATGATGAAGATAAAGTCGCTCAGGCACTCGCTAAGCTTGCTGTCGAAGATCTCACCTTCAAAACTGTGGCAGACGGCGCAAACCGTCAGAGCCTGATCTATGCGATCGGTGATCAGCAGATCGAAGTGATTAAGAGCAAGCTGAAGGATCGCTACAAGGTTGATATCGAGCTTCTTGAGCCGAAGGTTGCTTTCCGCGAGACAATCCGCAAGAAATCAGATGTTGAAGGCAAGCATAAAAAGCAGTCCGGCGGTCATGGTCAGTATGGTCATGTCAAGATGCGTTTTGAGCCGAGCGGCGATATGACAAAGCCTTATGAGTTTGCGATCGAAGTCGTCGGCGGTGCTGTACCGAAGAACTATTATCCGGCTGTTGAGAAGGGTCTTACAGAGTGCGTGGTTGCAGGTCCGGTGGCAGCTTATCCGGTTGTCGGTGTCAAGGCAATTCTTTATGATGGCTCTTATCATCCGGTTGACTCATCTGAGCAGGCCTTCAAGACAGCGACACATCTGGCGTTCAAGAATGGCTTCATGAAGGCTGACCCGATTCTTCTTGAGCCGATCATCAATCTCAAGGTTGTCGTGAAGGATCAGTTTACTGGCGATGTCATGGGCGATCTTAATAAGAGACGCGGCCGTGTTCTCGGTATGAATCCGGATCACAAGGGCAACACGATTATTGAAGCTGAAATCCCGCAGATGGAGATCTATGGATACAGCACGATTCTCCGTTCCATGACCGGCGGATCCGGCGACTATTCTTTCGAATTTGCCCGCTATGAGCAGGCTCCGGCCGATGTCCAGGCGAAGCAGATTGCAGCACGCCAGGATGAGCTTAATAAGGAAGAGGAATAAAGATTCAAAAGGGTCAACCCTGGGTTGCTTCTTTATCCGGTACTGAGATGACAATAAAATGAGCTGCCGACGGCAGCTCATTTTATTGTCATAACGTGCAGGAAACATATAAGAGGCATATTTTTCCGTTGCCATAACGTACAGGAAATTTGTTTTTGCGGTCTTTTTACAGACTTTATTCCGGATGCCGGTCATTTCCCGGCCGGAAAGGCATGTCAGTGGGCCTGAACTTTTGAGAGCATTTTACGGATCTTGTCCGTGGGACTTTTAACGGCATCCAGGGTTTCATTTTTATTGAGCGTGTTGATAATGCTGCCGAGATATTTGTACATATTGGCAGTGACATAATAGGGCCGTTTGGCAAGCTCAGGCGTACGGTAAGTGAGGTTGGTTGTGATGAGCTTTGAGAAATATCCGGCCTCATAATAGCTGTCAAATTTTTCAAGTCCGTCCGTAAAAAGCCCAAAGGTCGTACAGATGAAGACACGTTTGGCTCCGCGGGCTTTCATCTGTTTGCAGACGTCCAGCATTGAACCGCCGGAAGAAATCATATCATCGATGACAACGCAGTCCTTGCCTTCTACGGATGCACCGAGGAATTCGTGTGCGACAATGGGATTTTTTCCATTCACAATGGTTGAATAATCGCGCCGCTTGTAGAACATGCCGATATCTGCGCCGAGAACGGTGGCGAAATAAACCGCCCGCTGCATGGCCCCTTCGTCCGGACTGATGACCATAAAGTGATCACTGTCAATTATGAGATCCGGCGTGGAACTCACAAGTGCCTGAAGGAACTGGTAAGTCGGCATAAAGTTGTCAAAACCGCAGAGGGGAACCGAAGAACGGACTCTCGGATCATGCGCGTCAAAGGTGATGATCTCGGAGGCTCCGCACTGCTGAAGTTCAAGGAGAGCCATTGCAGCGTCCATGGATTCTCGTCCGGAGCGTTTGTGCTGCCGGCTGGAATAAAGGAAAGGCATAACAACACTGATCCGTAATGCTCTGCCGTTTGCCGCTGATATGATCCTTTTAATATCCTGAAAATGCGCATCGGGTGACATATGGTTTTCGTGTCCGCAGACGGTGTAGGGGACACTGTGGTTTGTGACATCGGCGATGATATACAGATCAGCGCCCCGGATCGATTCATTGAGGACACAGCGGCCTTCTCCTGTGCCGTATCTGTCGAGCTCCGCATCAATGAGATAGCTGGAATTGAGGTAGCCGCGGGTCAGAATGCCGTCTTTGCTGTGCTGAAAATCTGACTTTCTCAGTTTGACGATGGCGTTGCTCACCTGACGCGCAATCGTTTCACTGCCGCGAATAGAAGCGATCATAAGCGGTGCGAGCGGCAGAGTGTATTCTTTGTTATCCGAGCCAGACATCTTGCGTCCTCCGTAGTTTAATCGGTTATTGCAGTTGTTTTAAGGAGCGGTCAGCTCCGCTATTGATAAATACGGTGTTATTTTAGCACTGCGGGGACAGGTTTTCAAGTCAAGCGGCCTTCTCTTGGGCACTGTGAACCTGGGAGATGACATTTCTGTTATGCGGCGTCAGCTTGCAGATCGCTTCTTTCGGGGTATTTTTCAGGTTCAGGAAAGTTCCGCAAAACGCGTGAAGGTTTACAAATTGCGGTGAAATTGGTATGATGACACCATATAAAAGCCGGAATAATCGGAATACGGAGGAATGAGGAGTGTTATCCGGGGAAGGACATGAAATCAGAGCTGTCGAAGAAGACAGTCTTGCCTGGGAATGCGGGATAGAGCCGGGGATGTTTCTCGTCTCAATCAACGGCAAAGCCGTTGAAGACATCTTTGATTACAGATTTTTGATGCTTGATGAGCATGTTGATATTCTGATCAGAGAAAAAAACGGAGAAGAGACCCTTCTTTCTCTTGACCGAAATCCGGACGAGGACTTCGGAATTTCTTTTAAAAATCCGCTGATGGATGGCTACAGGTCTTGCCGGAACAGATGTATCTTCTGTTTTATTGACCAGATGCCGAAGGGAATGCGCAGAACGCTTTACTTTAAAGATGATGACTCCCGCCTGTCCTTTCTTCAGGGCAATTATGTGACGCTGACCAATATGTCGGATCTGGATATTGACCGGATCATCCGCTATCGGATGGAGCCGATCAACATATCCTTTCAGACCACCAATCCGGAACTGCGCGTCAGGATGCTTCGAAATCGCTTCGCCGGTGATATCTTTCCCGCAGTGAGGAAGCTCGCAGATGCGGGAATTGCTATGAACGGACAGATCGTTCTTTGCAAAGGATGGAATGACGGTGCGGAACTTGAGAGAAGTATCAGCGATCTTACTTCCTATCTTCCGGCTCTTCAGAGTGTTTCGGTTGTGCCGGTCGGACTCAGCCGTTTCAGAGAGGGACTGACAGAGCTTGACCCTTTCACGAAAGAAGATGCGTGCGCTGTAATCGATGTCATTGAAAAATGGCAGAAGAAAGTATGGAAGGACCTCTCGGATCAGTATTTCCGTGATCACCCGGAGGAGAGCGGTGAGGTCGTGTTCGACACGGCAGAGTTGATGGAGGGTGCCCCGAGACATTTTATTCATGCTTCGGACGAGTGGTATCTTCTGGCTGGGAGAGAGCTTCCGGAGACAGGACGGTATGACGGCTTTATTCAATATGAAAATGGTGTCGGTATGCTGCGGCTGCTCTGCGATGAGACCGAAGACGCACTGCGGCGTTTTCGTGTGCTGGCGGATGAGCACGGATTTGAACACTCCGCAAAGCCGCGAAGGACAACTGCAGTCACCGGGATGCTTGCAGCGCCGACAATTCGGATGCTGACGGAAAAGATCGCCCGGTATTTTCTGGGCTGTGAGACACAGGTTCTCGCAATAAGAAATGATTTTTTTGGAGAGATGATCACGGTCACGGGCCTTATCACAGGCACAGACCTGATAAAACAGCTGACAGCTCTCCAGGCAGAAGGGAGCGGACTTGGAGAAGAAATCCTTCTCCCGATAACGACACTTCGCCGGGATGAGAGAGTTTTTCTCGATGATGTGACCGTCGATGACCTTGAAAGGGAAACGGGAGTGCCCGTGCGCATCGTCGGTGAAGACGGGGAAGATCTTGTGAGGGCAGTCCTCGGGCTTCCGCCCGAAAAGAAAGAGGAAAGACAGATTTATGAGCAGACCGATTGCAGCAATTGTTGGGAGACCTAATGTCGGAAAGTCTACGCTTTTTAATGCGCTGGCCGGAAAAAATATCTCGATCATAAAGGACACGCCGGGCGTTACGCGCGACCGGATTTATGCGGATGTCGAGTGGGCAGGCTATCATTTTACGGTAATTGACACAGGCGGAATTGAGCCGGAGTCAGAGGATGTGATCTTAAAACAGATGCGGGAGCAGGCACAGATCGCTATTGATACCGCTGAAGTTATTATTTTCATGGTCGATCTTCGGAGCGGCCTTCAGGATTCAGACGGAAAAGTGGCTGACATGCTGAGAAAATCCGGTAAGCCGGTGGTTCTCTGCGTAAATGCGGTCGATAATTATGTGACGCAGTCTCCGTATATTTATGAGTTTTATGAGCTTGGAATCGGTGATCCGATTCCGATTTCGGCAGCAAACCGTCAGGGGATCGGAGACCTTCTGGACCAGGTGACGGCTTATTTTGATGAGGTGGCGGCTGAGGAAGAAGAATCGGAAATCCCACGCATTGCCGTAGTCGGAAAACCAAATGTCGGAAAGTCAAGCATCATCAACAAGCTGATCGGAGAGAACCGGGTAATTGTATCAAATATTGCGGGAACAACCAGGGACTCTATTGATACTCCGGTCAAATGGCAGGGAAAGGATTATGTCTTTATTGATACTGCAGGACTTCGGAGAAAGAGCCGTATTAAAGAGGAACTTGAGAGATATACCGTCATCCGTACTGTTTCAGCTGTGGAGCGGGCGGATGTCGTGGTGGTTGTCATCGACGCGGTTGAAGGAATTTCCGAGCAGGATGCCAAAATTGCCGGAATTGCCCATGAGCGCGGCAAGGGCATCGTCATCGCCGTCAATAAATGGGATGCGGTCAAAGATAAGAATACAAACAGCACCAGGGAATATGAGGCTGAAATTCGCCGCATTCTTTCCTATCTCAGCTATGCGGAGATCGTCTTTATTTCCGCTGAGACGGGACAGCGGCTGAACCGTTTGTTTTCAACGATTGACATGGTCATTGAGAATCAGAATAAGCGTGTATCGACGGGTGTTCTCAATGAGATTATGACAGAAGCTGTTGCCATGCAGCAGCCTCCGACAGACAAGGGCAGGAGACTCAGACTTTATTACATCACCCAGGTATCGGTTGGACCACCGACTTTTGTCATATTTGTGAATGACAAGGAACTGATGCATTTTTCCTATACCAGGTATCTGGAAAACCAGATCCGCCAGACATTTGATTTTAAGGGAACAGCATTGAAATTTATTATCCGGGAACGCTCGGAGAACGACAGGACGACAATTCAGAAATAATCCGGAGGATGAAACATGCAGCGAATCATTGCAGTACTCATCGGTTACTGCTTCGGTCTCTTTCAGACTTCATATATCTACGGAAAAATAAAGGGGATTGATATCCGGAAGAGTGGTTCCGGAAATGCAGGGACAACGAATGCACTGCGCACAATGGGCGCCAAAGCCGGTCTGATTGTACTTACAGGAGATATTTTAAAATGTATCGCCGCTGTTGTCTGTGTGTGGCTTTTATTCGGCAGAAAGGCAACGGAGATAGATTATCTGCTTCGTGTGTATACCGGTTTTGGCTGTGTACTCGGCCATAATTATCCGTTTTATATGAATTTTAAGGGTGGAAAAGGGGTTGCCTGTACGGCCGGGATCATTCTGTCGCTGGGACAGGTTCCGCTGATTGCGGTATGTCTTGTGACATTTTTCGGAAACCTTGTTATCACTCATTATGTTTCCTTAAGTTCGCTTCTGATCGGCGCGGAACTTCTGGCTGGCAGTATTCTTCTTGGGAAGATAGGAAGGTTTGGCACAATGTCAGCTGCATCCCTGATTGAGCTCTATGTTGTGATCGGCGTGATTACTGCCGAGATGTATATCCGTCACAGAGGAAATATCGCAAGGCTTATTTCGGGAACAGAGCGCAGGACGTATATATTTAAGAAAAAACAGGAGGAAAATCGATGAAGATCACAATGATCGGGTGCGGTGCCTGGGGAATGGCAATAGCGTCACACCTTGCCAGGAAGGAAAATGAGGTGACGGTGTGGTGCCATTCTGAAGCGGAAGCACGGCGGTTATCTGAAGAGCGTGCTATTGAAAATGCTTTTCCGGGTGTCCGTTTCCCGGAAACGATTGTCTATACAAATGATCGCGCCCATGCGGTGAAAGCGGCTGAACTTATCGTATTTGCGGTGGCATCACCGTTTACAAAAACGACTGCAGAGGCTTTTGCCCCGCATATCGGTGTGGGCAGACGGGTGATTGTTGTCACGAAAGGAATTGACGAGAGTACGCTCATGACGCAGGCTGAGATTCTCGAATCGGTGCTTCCCGGCTGCAGGATAGGGGCTCTTTCGGGTCCGACGCACGCAGAAGAAGTTGTGCTCGGCATGCCGACGACGATTGTTTCCGCCTCCGTGGACAGGGAACTTGCTGAATTTGTACAGGATGTTTTTTCTAATGATGTATTCAGGGTTTACACAAGCCCGGATGTGCTGGGGGTTGAACTCGGAGGGTCTCTTAAAAATGTGATTGCGCTTGCGGCCGGCATGGCAGACGGACTCGGTTACGGAGACAATTGTAAGGCTGCACTTATTACCCGCGGCATACATGAGATTGCCCAGCTGGCGATTATGATGGGCGCCAAGTCTCAGACATTGTACGGGCTTTCCGGTATCGGTGATCTGATTGTCACATGCGCGTCCATGCATTCGCGCAACCGCCGCGCCGGAATTCTCATGGGACAGGGAAAATCGATGCAGCAGGCGATGGACGAGGTTGGCCAGGTTGTTGAGGGTGTGTACAGTGCAAAAGCAGCACTTGCACTTGCAGAGAAATACGGAGCTCAGCTGCCGATTATTCAGGAAGTCAATCATGTATTGTTTGACGGAAAGGATGCCCGACAGGCGGTATCAGAACTGATGAGCCGCGACAGGAAGATGGAAGATCTGATCGCTGCTGAAGCACTGCCGGAAGGCTGGCAAAGCTGAAGAACGCAGCTCAGAGGCCGGCAGCGGGAGATTCTGGATATATGCTGAAACAGCAAAGGCCTGTATCGGAAGCTTTTTTGCGTTATCACTTACACCAGACGTGCCGTCGGTCCGTTTGCCTTAGCAAATAAAATGAGCTGCCGGCGGCAGCTCATTTTATTTGCTGAAACAAGAAAACGTGCCATCGGCACGTTTCCTGTACGTTTTGATGAAAAAGAGAACTGCCGGAAAAGGCGGCAGTTCGGAAAAATATTATTTAAGAAGGTCTGCCGGTATACTGGCAGAACGGTAATTCTCATTCAGGCCGTCGATGGTCTTCATTTCAACTTCATCCAGCTCGAAATCAAAGATCTGGCTGTTCTCGAGGATGCGTTCGATGTGGTCGGATTTCGGAATGACAGCTACTCCCTTTTGAAGAATCCACCGCAGGCCGACCTGGGCGGTGCTCCGGTTGTATTTAGCGGCAATCTTTTTGAGAACATCCCTGTCGAGATAAGCCCCTCTTGCAAGGGGAGCGTAAGCCTGGACGGCAATCCCGTTTTTCTGACAGAAGGTGCGGATCCCGTCCTGGTTATAGAGCGGGTGAAATTCAATCTGATTGACTGCCGGTATAATGTCGGAATGTTCCATAAGGTCATCCAGTTCATATTCACTGAAGTTGGATACACCGATCGCCTTCGCCTTGCCGGAGGCTAAAATCTCTTCACAGCAGCGCCAGGTATCGAGGTAGCAGCCCGGGACAGGCCAGTGAACGAGATAGAGATCCACATAATCGAGTCCCAGCCTCTCGAGAGAGCGGTCAAATGCTCCCTGTACGTTTCCGATGCGCTGAGCATTGTTCCAGACTTTCGTGGTGACAAAGATCTGATCCCGGGCGATTCCGCTGCGTACGATTGCAGCACCGAGACCTTCTTCGTTTTTATATGCAGATGCTGTATCGAACAGCCGATACCCCATGAGAAGAGCGGAATCAAATGCATTTTCAAGCTCGGAACCGGATGCGGTCTTATAAAGACCAAGTCCGAGCCGCGGCATGAGGGCACCTGTGTTCAGGGTAATCATTTTTTCCATATCTTATCCTCTGACTGGTTTGATTAAAGATCCTGTTAAGTTCATGCAAACCCGATAATCAGTAATTGCTTTAGTTTAGCAAAATAATATGTCACATATGCTACAAAAATATTATGTATATGTTACAGCATCGGAAGCTTATGGAGGCGGCAGCCGTAATAAAAGCAGCGCCTTTTTGAAACCATAACCATAATACAAGAGGGAGGCAATTATGTCAGATGAAAATACAGCAGTAAAGGCGGAAGGAAAAGGCTCAGCGGCGATAGCGGCTGTATCGGCGGCATTTGAGGCAGCAGTATGCTGCGGTCTGCTTGAAGGAGCTGAACGGGAGTTTCTTGACGCTCTTAAGACGAAAAATATGGAAGCAGATGATAATAGTCTTTCAGTGCAATTTGCCGCTGGTCTTAAAATAATGTCTGAAGCTGCCGACAAGCTTTCCAAAAGAAGCTTTCTGTTGTCGGATCGTAAAAGAAACGCGGAGTACGGCGCCTGCGCGGCTCTTCTTGATGCGGCTGCCGAAGGATGCGCTCTTTTTGTGTATGCCGGTACGGCTGAGCTTGAGGACCGTGATGAGGCGCGCGCACTGAACACGGTGGTCTTAAGACTTTCCAGAAAGATCAGGCGAACGCTTGAAGAATTCAGGCAGGAAGCTTATGAGCGTGTCATAGAGGGGTGAAATTAAAAAAACGATGTTTCATATGCTCCGGGTGAAAACGTGAAGCGTGTGAAAACGCGGATCCGTATATAAACACGGATCAATAGCAAAGTTAAAGCGGAATGTATATATCTGTTTTTGGCGGATCTGGAAAAAACAAAAGAAATCTCGAATATGGCCTCATAAACTGCATTGAAATTTACTATTGCAAAATTGCTTGGATAATGTTAAATTATTGTTAAGAAATTTTACATAAGCGTAATCGACAACCATGCAATTGAAAAAAGGGATCACAAGGGACTGCAAAAGGGGGCGGTTCTGACTGGCTTAACAGGGAGATACGGCTAAATATGGTGTGATCCTTCCATATCATTGAGGTGTGTTATGAAAAAGTTTTTCCTTATGATTTGTGCAGTGCTGATGCTTCTTCTTCCGGTTTCCGCACAGGCAGACGCTAAGAGAGTTGGGGCGCAGCTGACAAGCGCTTCTATTGATAAAGGCTATTATATTCTGGTTCCCAGATGCTGCTCGGACAGGGCTCTCACGATTAAGAATTATTCAAAGTCTCTGCTTGCCACAACAGTTTCTTCAACAAACTATAAGTATGCGGCTCAGATCTTTTATATCAACAAGGGCACCGGCGGTACCTATATTATAAAGAACAAGAAATCAGGGTATGTATTGAGCGTTAAGAATGCATCAACGGCAGATTATGCGATTGTACGTCAGAATACCTGGCAGCAGCTGAATTCCCAGAGATGGTATATCACCAAACAGGGCAGCTATTACAGAATTCAGTCTTCGATTTCCAAAAATTATCTCACTGTAAGCGGCAGTTCGAAAAAAAGCGGTACGGCCGTCATTATGAGAAGCTATCACAAGAACATGACAGGGCAGATGTGGACGCTGGTTAAGGTTTCATCGTCATCATCATCCTCCTCTTCTTCGTCTTCCTCAAAATACAAAACTTCTTCCAAGACAGGTATGTCAACCAGTGATTATGCCGTTCTTAATAATATTATCGGCGCGGTCGAGACCGGCGGACAGGTCTACGGTCAGCGGGATTACGGCGATTATACAGCTCCCTATACCAACAGTTCTCTTGAATATACCTGTACACTGGGCTGGGGTGCTTTCTATGGTGATGAGGCGCAGTATCTGATCACTCAGATTCAGAAACAGGATCCGGCAACATTTAAAAAGATTGACAGCAAGGGATTGATTGCAAAGGCGCTTCAGTCGAACTGGGTACAGACAAAGTGGAAGCCGTCTGCCGCAGAGGTAACGGTCCTCAAGGCTCTGATTGTGACAACGACAGGAAAGCGGATTCAGGACGAGATGTTTGCTTCTCTTATGAAGACTTACGTTGCCTCCTGTGTCAGTCTTTATACCAATAATACCTGGGCAATTATGATGTACTGCGAGATTCGTCATCTCGGCGGCTCAAGCGGTGCGGCACGAATCTTTAACCGCTGCAAGGCCAAGAACAGCTATACACTGGATTCGATTATGGACGCGTTGAAGCAGGATCAGGCCGATACCTCCAGCAGCAATCAGATCGGAGATACAAAATTCTGGTCAAGACATGAGAAGTGCTGCGAATTTATTCAGAAATATGCGGCTTAACTTCAAAATATGCAGGGGATTTCTGTGCGGCGGATTCCATTGACAGCACCTGGCAGAAATCGGAAAATAACCAGGTACCGTTTTCCGGCAGTGTTTCATTTTTGCGGTAAAGCGGAGGACGGGAATAACACAGAGGTGAGGCAAGGAGCTATAGGGTTAATATGAATTCTTCCGGTACAGCAATTCTTGTGATTTGTGCCGTTTTGGCTGTGGTGTTTGCGTTCATGATAGTGCGTACAAATACGGAAGCCGGAAAAAAGTTGCAAAATGAGATGAAAAACAGCTGGGGCAGAAAGACGCCGCAGCTGTTTTCTGCAGAGAGACTTCAAAAAATCAGAGCTTATTCGGATTCTCTTGATGCAGTCGACGGAGAGTGCGGCAGAATTGACGACATAACGGCCCGGGATCTTGATCTTGACAGGGTGTATAGCACAGTCAATCACTCCCTTTCCTCAGCCGGGGATGAAGTTCTTTATGCGATGCTCAGACATCCTGCGCTTAACAGGGCGGAACTTTTGAGACGGGAGAAGCTGATCACTCTGTTTATGGAAAATGAAACGATCAGAGATCAGATGAGACTGGTTCTGAGCGGGACCGGACGGCTTAAAGGTACTTCTTTTTATGAGGCAATCGACAGCCTGGAGGGGGCAAAGAAGATCGGAAAAGCGAGCTATCTGACGTTGTCTCTTATGACTGCGGCATCTTTTATTCTGCTTTTTTTCAAACCGCTGGCAGCAATTGCAGTCATGGTTCCGGTTTTTTTTCTCGATTTTCGCATTCATCTTAAAATGAAAGAGAAGACGCTTCCCTGCCTGAGAGGATTTCAGGGCATACTGCGGCTTCTTGCGTCGGCTGAAGCAATTACTAAATTGTCTCTTGCTGAACTGGAAACTGAGAACTGTGAGTTGAGGAACGGACTTAGGGCATTTGAAAGCTTCAGAAGAGCTTCTCATCTGGCAATGGCTGAACTGCACGCCGGGACGGGAATCGGAGACGCAATCCTTGAGTATCTCAACATGTTTTTCCATTTTAATCTCATTTGTTTTGACCGGATGCTTGATACGGCTGCCGGTCATCGGGAAGACGCCATTGCGCTGCTGCGGAAAATCGGTGATCTCGATGCCGCTCAGGCGGCAGCATCCTGGCGCTCGTCGTTGAAGCAGTACTGCATTCCGGAATTTTTGAAAGAGAGCGAAAAAGAAGTATATATCCTTGATATGGTGCATCCGTTGCTGGAATATCCGACTGCGAACAGTATAGAGATTTCTTCGAATGTGCTTCTTACCGGCTCCAATGCTTCCGGAAAGTCCACTTTTTTGAAAAACACCGCGCTTTCTGCTGTATTGGCTCAAAGCATCAATACTGTGACGGCTGCTGCGTACAGGGCGCCGCTATTCAGAATCTTTTCATCCATGGCTCTGAGTGACAGTCTGATTTCCGGAGAAAGTTATTTTGTCGTGGAGATCAGGTCTCTGAAGAGAATCTGTGACGCGGCGGCGGAAGCCGGAGAGCCGGTTCTCTGCATGATAGACGAGGTCCTGCGCGGCACCAATACAGTGGAAAGAATTGCGGCTTCGGCGCAGATTCTGAAAACACTATCTGAGGCAAATGCCCTTGTATTTGCCGCAACCCATGATATTGAATTGTCATATATGCTGGAGGACTGCTTCAGAAATTATCATTTCGGAGAAATTATCGAAAATGGTGATGTTTGTTTTGACTACAGGCTGAGGGAAGGAAGATCCGAAGGAACCAATGCGCTGCGCCTGCTTTCAGAGTTGGGATTCGGAAAAGAAATAGCGGAAGCGGCCGGACGCAGTGCGGACTATTTTAAGACATCGGGAGAATGGAAGCTTTGAAGGTAACAATTTATACAGACGGCTCCTGCCGCGGCAACCCGAACGGACCCGGCGGATACGGAACCGTCCTGCTTTACACAGACCCGAAGGGTCAGATTCATCGAAGAGAACTGTCCGAAGGATTTGAGTCTTCCACCAATAACCGGATGGAACTGATGGCTGTGATTGCCGGACTGGAGGCTCTTATCCGGCCCTGTGAGGTTGAACTGCACTCGGATTCACAGTACGTGATTAATGCTTTTAATAAAGGCTGGCTGAGTTCATGGGAATCACACGGCTGGAAAAAGTCCAACCGGGAACCTGTTCTCAATGTTGATCTCTGGAAAAGGCTGCTTGAGGCTGCAAAGCCTCACAGGATTATCTGGGTCTGGGTGCGCGGGCATGACGGGGATCCGGAGAATGAGTGCTGCGACAGGCTTGCCGTGGAAGCTGCCTTGAAATGCAGCCGACATGAAAGAAGCAATACAGATTAGAAGATTTCTCTGCGCACATTTCTTGTCAGCGGCGTGATGCTGTGATATAGTGAACGTCGGACGTTTTTTCGTGCCGGAAGGTATAAAACGAGACCGGACTTTCTTAAGAAAGATTAATAGTATAAAGGCATGGTCCGGAAAGAGACGGATGAGAGTGGTGGATTTCATTAAGCTGTCTCTTTAGGACCGTGCAGCAATGGAGGCCAGACGTGGAAAAATACGGTGTAAATGAACTGAGGAAGATGTTCCTTGACTTTATGGAAAGCAAGGGTTGTCTTGTTCATAAGTCTTATTCTCTTGTACCGCACAATGACAAAAGTATTCTGCTTATCAATGCCGGCATGACTCCGCTCAAGCCGTATTTTACCGGAGCAGAGGTTCCGCCCAGAAGACGCATGGCGACCTGCCAGAAGTGTATTCGTACAGGTGATATTGAAAATGTCGGACATACCGCACGTCACGGCACATTTTTTGAAATGCTCGGCAACTTTTCCTTCGGTGATTACTTTAAGACAGAAGCAATACACTGGACCTGGGAGTTTCTGACGGAGAAGGTCGGTCTGGAGGCGGACAGACTCTATCCTTCTGTCTATCTGGATGATGACGAAGCGGCTTCTATATGGCATAACGAGATCGGGATTCCGGAAGAGCGCATTTACCGCTTCGGCAAAGAGGATAACTTCTGGGAACATGGCGCAGGTCCCTGCGGACCGTGTTCTGAGGTCTATTATGACCGCGGTGAGAAGTACGGCTGCGGCAAACCGGATTGCGCTCCCGGCTGCGACTGCGACCGGTATATGGAGATCTGGAATGACGTCTTTACACAGTTCAATAATGACGGACACGGCAATTATACACCGCTTGCCCAGAAGAACATTGATACCGGCATGGGACTTGAGAGACTTGCTGTCGCAGTCCAGGAGGTTGAATCAATGTTTGACATCGATACGATCCGCGCGCTTCGCGATACGATCTGCGGGATCGCCGGTGTCGAATATCAGAAGGACGCTGACACGGATGTTTCGATCAGAATCATTACGGATCATATCCGTTCAGCCACATTTATGATCTCCGACGGCATTACACCTTCAAATGAGGGCAGAGGCTATGTCCTTCGGAGACTCATCCGCCGGGCAGCGAGACATGGGAGAAAGCTGGGCATCAAAGGCTATTTCCTCGCGGATCTCTCGAAGACGGTAGCGGAAACCTCTAAAGAAGGATATCCGGAACTCGAGGAGAAAGCTACCTTTATTCACGAAGTTCTGGCATCCGAAGAAGCAGCTTTCGGAAAAACAATTGATCAGGGACTGAAGATTCTGGCGGAACGTCAGGCGGAGCTTCAGAAGAACGGCAAGACTGTTCTCTCCGGTGAACAGGCCTTCGAGCTTTATGACACTTATGGTTTCCCGCTTGATCTCACAAAGGACATTCTCGAAGAAAACGGCTGCTCTGTGGATGAAGAAAAGTTTGCGGAATGCATGCAGGCCCAGAGAGAAAAGGCTCGTGCGGCGAGAAAGCAGACAAATCTGATCGGCGCGAGTGATACGGTCTACGATGAAATTGACCGCGATATTACTACAGAATTTACCGGCTATACGAACATGGAAGATGAGTCGACGGTTCTTGTTCTGACTTCCAGGGTCGATGGCGATCATTACGGTGAACTTGTTCAGGCTCTTGCCGACGGTGATGAGGGGACGATCATTACCGGAAGGACGCCGTTTTATGCAACGATGGGCGGCCAGGTCGGTGACACCGGTGTGATCGAAACTCCGTTGGGCCGGTTTGAGGTCATGGAGACCATTCAGCTTCGGGGCGGCCGTGTCGGTCATGTAGGCAGTGTGGTCGAGGGCACAATCCGCGTCGGTGACAGGGCGGCGCTGAAGATCGATGCTGACAAAAGAATTGCTGCGGAGCTTAATCACAGCGGTACGCATCTTCTCCAGAAGTCACTTAAGCTTGTGCTCGGCGATCATGTTGAGCAGAAGGGCTCCTATGTCGATCCGTACAGGTTGAGATTTGACTTTGTTCATTTTAAGCCGATGAGTGCAGAAGAAATCGAAGCTGTTGAGAAGCTTGTCAATGATAAGATCCGGGAAGGCCTTGACGTAAGAACAGAAGTTATGTCTATTGAGGAAGCGAAAAAGACCGGTGCTATGGCTTTGTTCGGTGAAAAGTACGGTGAATCTGTCCGCGTGGTCTCAATCGGAGATTTCTCGAAGGAATTCTGCGGCGGTACTCATATTGATAATACCGGCAGGATTCAGGCCTTTAAGATTCTCAGCGAATCCGGAATTGCCGCAGGCGTAAGAAGAATTGAAGCACTTACCGGGACAGCGGTGTTTGAATATTACAGGAAGCAGGAGAGACTTCTCGCGGAAGCGGCGAAGGTGCTGAGGACAAGTCCGGCGGAAGTGACAGACAGGATATCACGCCTTCAGGAAGAACTTCGCGCAGCACTGGGTGAAATTGAATCCATGAAGACCCGGGCAGCACAGGCCGCGATGGGAGATGCGGCATCGGAGGCGAAAGAAAAGAACGGCATCCGTATTCTGGTAAGAAAGCTTGAGGACGTCGATCTTACTGGTATGAGGAACCTCAGCGATTCTCTTAAAGAGCAGCTCGGCGAAGCTGTTATCGTTCTTGCAGCTGCAGACGGCGGTAAGGTCACTCTCATGGCTGCTGCAACAGATGGCGCAGTAAAGGCGGGGGTACACGCTGGCAATATTGTGAAGAAAGCGGCGCAGATCTGCGGAGGCGGAGGCGGAGGCCGTCCGAATATGGCACAGGCCGGCGGAAAGGATCCGTCAAAGATAGATGAGGCTCTCGCCGAAGCGGAGAAGACAGCGCTTGATCAGATCGGATAAAGGAAGCCGGATTTAGAGCACTATCATAAAAGTTTTATGAGTCTTGAAAAATACGTTGACGAATTCGAAAAACTGTGTGTATAATAGTTGATGTTTGAAAATACCCCGATAAGGTGATGGGGGAGGTGAAATCTGGTTTATGGCAAACGTTATCGTCAAAGAGGGAGAATCTCTCGACAGCGCACTCAGAAGATTCAAACGCAGCTGCGCTAAGGCAGGTATCCAGCAGGAGATCCGTAAGCGTGAACATTACGAAAAGCCGTCTGTTCGCCGCAAGAAGAAATCCGAGGCTGCCCGCAAGAGAAAGTATAACTGATTTATGAGATGGAGAACCGCTGATGTAGTCAGCGGTTCTT
>R11__coassemble_143_pt1 | contig 52078 bp, 40 predicted proteins | sample R11__metabat2_low_PE_006 | metagenome-assembled genome bin R11 | reverse complement strand
GAGTATTGCACTTTGTATATGCGGTTTTGAGGGTATGCAAAAAGGAAGCTGTCACGGATGTGGCAGCTTTTTTCGTTTTCTTGTTTGTGTGATAAGGTCGTCGAGGGTTGTCACCTGCTTGATTTTACAAGTTTAAAAGTTAGACGGTTCTATATCATGCTTTAATATGGTACAATGTTAAACAGGATACTTCCGTATGCGGTTAAATTGCGGGCGGTTATTCGTTACACAAGATATAGAAGCAGAATTTGCAGTTTCAGCCGCTTAAGATTTGTAGAGTTCCGGGCGTGTAAATTAGAAAGCAAGAGCGGGAAAGGGTCGGACATGTATAAACAGAAGAATGCGGAGTGGCTTCGCAATATCGATTTTGAAATTCTTGATTTTCTGTGCATGGCGCTTTCTCTTATGCTGTGCAGGGCGATCAGGGCCGAAAAAATTTCCGTTCTCTTTGAGGATGAGTTTCGCAGCATATTGATCGTTCTGTTTGTCTCACATGTGATTGCAATTATTTTCGGCAAATTTTATTTTGATATTGTTCAGCGCGGCTATTACCGAGAGATGGCTGAAACGATCAAGATGGTCACCATTGTTTACCTGATCTTTCTGTCGATTTCGTTTTCACTTCGTTTTACAGATGAGCTTTCACGAATTGCGATTATCGGTGCCTGGGGCGTCAGTATTGCAACATCGTATCTGGTGAGGATCGTCTATAAGCTTTTTGTACAGAAAATCAGGTTTCGGCCTGAAAAGAAGAACAAGATGCTTTTACTGACGACACCCGACAGATTTGAAAAAACACTTCGGAATCTGGAAAGCAGAAGGTTTCAGCATTTCATCATTTCAACGATCTGTTTTCTTGAGGCAGAAGATGATGAACAGCGGAACCGCGGTATCCATCGTGTACTCGATAAAGGTAAGGAATATGTCGAGTACGGAACGCCGTTCTGGGAATTTATCAGAGGCTCGGTTATAGATGAAGTTTATATTGATGCTTATGAGAACAGAAAACAGCTGAGAAATCTTACTGATCAGCTGCTGGATGCGGGGATTGTATGCCATATCGGACTCGTTGAGATACCCGAAAAGCTGCCGCACCAGCAGATTACGAAATTCTCGGACGCCGCTTATGCGATCACCACGATGAACAGTGTCGCCCCGAGCTGGCAGTTGATTCTTAAGCGCATGATGGATATTGCCGGCGCGATCGTCGGCCTGCTGATCACCGGCATTGCCTGCATTTTTGTCGTTCCGGCCATCAAGATTGCGGATCCGGGACCGGTCTTCTTTGTGCAGAAAAGGGTCGGCAAATCCGGACGAATTTTTAATTTTTATAAATTCCGGTCGATGTATGTGGATGCTGAAAAGCGCAAAGAAGAACTGATGAGCCAAAATCAAATGAGCGGATTGATGTTCAAGATGGAAAATGATCCCCGTATTATCGGCTCAGAAAAGGGACCCGGCAAAGGCTTTGGCAATTTCATCCGCAAAACAAGCATTGATGAGCTGCCGCAGTTCTGGAATGTATTGAAGGGCGATATGAGTCTTGTCGGCACACGTCCGCCGACAGTTTCGGAATATGAAAAATATGAGCTTCATCATAAGATCCGCCTTTCAATGAAGCCTGGTCTCACAGGTATGTGGCAGGTAAGCGGCAGAAGTGATATCACGAATTTTGAAGAGGTGGTAAAGCTTGACACAAGTTATATTGCGAACTGGAACCTCGGACTGGATATCAAGATAATTTTTATGACGATTGGCGTTATCCTGCATCACACAGGTGCGCGTTAAGCGGCTTAGCATGCTATCCCCTTAAAGGGAAAGGAGAGAACATGATTTTTTTTAAAAGCAAAAACAGAAAAAAATCGATCAGCTAAAGGCCAGGATCATTGACCTGGAACAGAAGATGTCAAGGTCACAGGCTGCCTTTATCCAGGCTACTCTGGCCGGCAGAGAGATGGATTCAAAAGATATGGAATTTCACAGGAAGTATCTTAAGGAGATCGAACAGCTGCGTGCTGAAATTCGTCAGCTGGAGGGTAAGTAATGAAAATTGCTATGATTGGGCAAAAAAGGATCCCATCCAGAGAGGGCGGAATAGAAATAGTCGTGGAAGAACTCGCCACACGAATGGTAGAACTGGGTCACCAGGTTGACTGCTACACGAGGGATGACGACCGAAATGTAAAACTTCCGACAGAATTTAAGGGGATCCGTCTTATCAGGATACCGACTCCAAAGTCATCAACGCTTAATGCGTTTGTATACTCTGTTCTGGCGACAATTCGCGCGCTGTTCGGACACTATGACGTGATTCATTTTCACGCTGAGGGACCGAGCGCAATGACTTGGCTCGCTAAATTCTTTCATTTGCCGATTGTTACAACGATCCACGGGCTGGACTGGCAGAGAGCAAAATGGGGCGGTTTTGCGTCTGCGTATCTGAAGCTTGGCGAAAAGAACGCGACGGTATTCTCAGACGATGTTATTGTTCTTTCACGGGCGATGCAGCTTTATTTCCGTGAAACCTATGACCGTGAGACGATCTATCTGAGAAACGGCGTGTCCGTGCTGAAGCATGTAGATCCTGACTTGATTACTCAGAAATGGGGACTTACGAGAGAAAGCTATATTCTTTTCCTTGCGCGTATTGTTCCGGAGAAGGGCCTTCACTATCTGATTGAGGCGTATCGACGAATCGATACAGATAAGAAGCTGGTGATCGCCGGCGGTCTCGGTGAAACTGAATATGTGCACAAGATCCGGGAAATGGCTGCTCAGGATGACCGCATCATTCTCACTGATTTTGTAGGCGGACGGGTTCGTGAGGAACTCATGGGGAACTGTGCTCTTTACGTGCTTCCGAGTGATGTTGAGGGAATGCCGATCAGTCTCCTTGAGGCGCTTAGCTTCGGTGTCCGCTGCCTGGTCAGTGATATCAGTGAAAATGAAGAGGCGTCCGGAATTTATGCCAATTACTTCAGTAAGAGCAATGTAGATGATCTTGAAAAACAGCTGCGGAATGTCCTCGAATCAAAGAATGATTTCAACCGGGCTAAGCAGATTGAATTTGTGACGCAGGAATATGGATGGGATCAGGTCGTGGAAGAGACGATCCACATTTATGAAATTGCAAAAAAGCAGAATATGCGCTTTGGATTCGCTCTTCGCGGACAGCGGATCCGCAGACGAAGAAAGCAGATCCTGCTCCGGATTGAGGAACTTGAGCAGTCGAGAAGAAGGTCGGAGGCTTCAATCTTCAATTCACTCATGCAAAAGCTGCCTCTTGATAATGAAGATGTCCAGCAGTTTAACCGCCAGAGCAGTGAAATAGAGATTCTGCGGGAAGAACTGAGGCAGCTGGACGATCAATACGCGAAAGGATACAGCTTCTACGTAGGTGACTCTAAGGCCGAGAACGCAAATATCATTAAAGTACCGACTTCGGCGGAACTTCAGGGGACAGATGTACTTCATGCTTTTCATAGCTCGGCGGATTCATCAGCAGCGGAAAACGGAACGAAAGATTCGGCTGAAGGTGCTTCCGGCAGAGGCAAGGAGGGCTCATGCTGACCTATTATTCTGCTATAATTATGTGTGTCATGATCGCGATGGCGATCAACTGGCTGATGGCCTCGCGAAATACTGTTTTTACACAGGAAAAACGGGCTGCATTTTCCAAAGTCAGCATTCTGATTGCGGTTTCAGCATTTGCGGAGTGGGTGACTTATCAGGCTGAGGCAGTCAGAAATATTCCGTTTACGGTGATCAGCAATCTGATCTATTTTGTACTTGCTCCTCTTGCAGCTTATTTTCTCGGGTCAGCCATCGGAAAGCCCTGGCGCATGAAGGTGGCTATGGTTCCGTATTTCATATATCTGCCGGTATTGTTCCTGTCGCCGTTTCTGCACTGTATTTTTTATGTAGATGAGACCGGCGTGTATCACAGAGGTTCGCTTTACTGGGCGTATCTTCTGATATATCTTTGCGGCATGCTCTATCTGATTATAGAATCGACCTATATCATGAAGAGTTATCGTTATAACGGTAATCTGCTGCTGATTTCTATTATCGGCTTTGAAATTGTCGGGGTTATGGTGCAGATCGTTTCACCGGAGGTCAAACTGGGATGGGAGACAACGGCGCTTACGATGCTGCTGTATTATTCATTTTATAATGAAGTCTGTTCCCAGAAGGATCCTGTAACCAGACTACTCTCAAGAGTCGTCTACGACAGGGACATCATGAAGCTGAAAAATACGGGAACGTTTATTATGATTGAGTTCCCTGACATTCAAAAGCACAATGACAGCAGGGGGAAAATTGCGGTTGATGCTGAGCTTGCACTGATCGGCAAAGGAATGAGTGCAGCGTTTGATCAGGTGGGATTTTGTTATCGGGTGTCAGGCGCAAGATTCTGTGCGATTATAGATGGTACTGAAACTTTGGCAGAGCATTTGATTGCGGCGTTCCGTGCCCAGATGGATGAGGCACGGGAACTGGAGGAGTTCAGACATCTTCCGGAGCTGCACATCGGTTATGCCGGATGGGATTGTTCGCAGGATGTCAATGCTGCACTTGTAAGAGCAGGACAGATGAATGGGAGGCTGTAAAGGTTCGATACCTTTCACGGTCAGCCGCAAAAGGTGAAACGCGTTTTACAGGCGGTTTCTGAAAAAAATGGATAAAGGACGGGGTATTCATGGAAAAATACCCGATTGACTTTGTGGTGCTGTATGTTGACGGCAGTGATCCGGTCTGGACGGCGAAACGGAATCAGTATCTGCACAGAGAAGACGAGATAGCTGACAGCTATTCGGAAGAGCGCAGCCGGGAATTTGACGCGTTTCGTTATTGGTTCCGGGCTGTCGCGAAAAACGCGCCGTGGGTACACAGAATTTATGTCGTTACCGACGATCAAACGCCGGAATGGCTGAATACGGAACATGAAAAAATCATTGCAGTCGATCATCGCGACTTTATTCCGCCCGAATATCTTCCGCTGTTCAATTCCTGCGCGATAGAAGTAAACATACACCGGATCAAAGGTTTAAGTGAGCATTTTGTTTATTTTAATGATGATATGGTGTTGAATTCGCCGGTTGTTCCCGGGGATTTCTTTCACAGCGGACTTCCGCTCTATTACGCCGGACAGCGCCTTATGCATCCTTTGAAACTGACATCCTTTGAATATCAGAAGTTCACTGATATGGGAATCATTAACCGGAATTTTACGGAAAAGCAGGTACGGCGATGCTACAGAGAGCGGTTGTGCCGTACCGAATACGGAATGAAAGCAATGCTTCGGAATGTCATGTTCTCAACAATGCACAAATTTGAAAAGTTTGAGGATGAGCACTGCTGCACAGCCATGCTGAAATCGACGATGGAGGAAGTCTGGGAGAAGGAACCGCAGCTTTTGGCCGAAACTGCCTCTTCAAAATTCCGCAGCCCGTTAAACGTCAACAGCTTCCTGTTCCGCTATTGGGATATTGCAGCCGGCAGATTTGTGCCGCGCTCAAAGAGGGCAAGATATTATTCGCTCAAGACAGATTCACCGGCGGTGTGGTCAAAGGATATTATTAAGGGCGTGACACCGTTTATCTGCCTGAATGATGATATATCTTCGGGAGAAGCAGACAGGATCAAAATGAAAATGCAGCATGCTTTCCGGATAAGATATCCTGAAAAATGTGAATTTGAACACTGAGAGATAGTTTATGGATCTGAATGAACGGGTAAAAAACACAAAGCGCAACATCAGGATGGCGATGGTCAGTAAGATTGTTCGCCTGATTGTTAATTTTATACTGAGGACGATTATCATCAAGACGATGGGAGCTCTTTACCTGGGTCTTGATACTCTGTTTTCATCTGTCCTTCAGATTCTTTCACTGGCGGAGCTGGGCGTCGGAACCGCTATTGTGTTCAGCATGTATGAGCCGATGGCCAATGGTGATGACAGGCAGCTATCGGCCCTGCTTGCTCTGTACCGAAAACTTTACAGAAGAATCGGGCTGGCTGTTGTCGTATTCGGTCTTGCCGTGCTGCCTTTTCTGCCGATGGTCATTCACAGCGAAATTCCGGGCGGCCTTAACCTGTATGTACTGTACCTGCTGAATCTGGTAAACTGTGCGGTCAGTTATTTTATGTTCGCGTATACCGGGTCTCTGCTTCAGGCTTCTCAGAGGCGTGATCTCCTGAGTACAATAGAGACAGTGATCAATGTTCTGACCGGTGTATCGCGTATTGCTGTGCTCCTCATCTTCCGCAATTACTATGCATATACAGTGATTCTGCCGCTTATGACAATTGCTTCCAATCTCCTGACCTGGATTGTGACACGGCAGCTGTTTCCGCGGGTCAGGGCGGAGGGAACTCTGCCGAAGGAACAGGTGAGCGATATCTCGAAGAGAGTTGCGGGGTCTTTTATATTTAAGTTGAGCGGTACCTGCCGCAACTCTTTTGACAGTCTGGTGCTTTCGGGGTTTCTGGGGCTGACAGCGCTGGCGAAATACAACAACTATTATTATATTATTAACTGCATCATAAATTTTGTGACGCTTGTCCCGAACAGCATGACCTCCGGCATTGGTCACTCCATGGTTAAAGAGAGTGTGGATAAGAATTACAGAGATATGCTGAAATTTACGATGCTTTATAACTGGATTGTTACAATCTGTGCCTCCTGTCTGTATTGTCTGTATCAGCCCTTTATCATCTGGTGGATCGGTGAAGACTGGCTTTTCCCGAAGGTTGATATGGCAATCTTCTGCCTGTATTTTTTCTGTCTCACGGCAAATGGAATCATACAGCAGTACCGTCAGGCAGCGGGCCTCTGGTGGAAAGACAAATTCCGCTATATTGTGGAGGCTATTCTGAATCTGGTGCTTGATGTTGTCCTTGTTCGGTACACAGGAGTCACCGGCGTACTTCTGGCGTCCGTCTGTACGCTTGTGTTTATCAACACCTTTATGGGGACGACTGTGGTCTTTCGTGAATACTTTGGAAGAAAACGCCAGCTGCCCTTCCTTGCGAGGCTTGTATTTGACGGGGCGGTGGCTGCCGTCTGCTGTTTCGCAGCTGACTTTTTCTGCAGTTACGTTCCGCTGGAAGGAATTCCGGGCATCATGGTCCGCGCCGTGATCGCGGTCATTGTTCCGATGCCCGTTCTCCTGATCGCATCCCGCCCGTTCTCTGAGTTCGGTGATGCGATGTGGTTTGTAAAGAAACGGCTGCTGCGCCGGTAATCACGTAAGGAAGGAAAATACCGGAGAAGAGAGGATAAATTAATGGTCAGAATTCTTCATTCCGTCAGCAATATGGACCGCGCCGGAGCGGAGACGATGCTGATGAATTATTACCGCCACATGGACCGCACTGAAATTCAGTTTGATTTTCTCTGCAACAAAAGCAAACCGGGAGATTACGATGAGGAAATTCTTTCCATGGGCGGCAGAATTTATCGCGGACCGGGGCTGAATCCCGTAAAATACCGGAACTATCTGTCATTTATGCGCGAACTGATAGGAAAGAACCGTTATCGCATCATAGAGGTCCATAACGGACCGCTGGGGGTTTACGCACTGAACGCGGCGAAACGGGCCGGAGTGCCGGTGCGGATTATGCACGCGCATGGCTCACATCTCACGGTTGACGCGAAGTATCCGATCAAATGGGTGTGCAGAAGAATGATACCCGGGAATATAACGCATCGATTCAGCTGCGGAGATGCGGCCTCTGCCTTTTATTTCGGAAAAACCGCTGCCGAAACAAAGGACTATTATCTGATCCGGAATGCGATTGAGCTTGACCGTTTCGTTTTCAACAGTGAAATACGGGAACGGCTGAGGAAGGAGTACAGGCTTGAGGGAAAGCTTGTGATCGGCCATGTCGGACGGTTTATGTATGAAAAAAATCACCGCTTTCTGGTCAAAATATTTTCAGAAGTTCATAAAAAAAATCCGGCCGCACGTCTGGTTCTGGTCGGAGAGGGGGCGTTTCTCGGAGAGATTAAGGATCTGGTGAAAACACTCGGAATCGAAAACGAGGTTCTTTTTACCGGCAGTGTCCCGAACGCCAATGAATGGTACCAGGCATTCGATGTGTTTGTGATGCCGTCATTTTCCGAAGGGCTGCCGATGGTTGGGGTGGAAGCCCAGGCAGCCGATCTCCCGGTAATCTTTTCAACCGGAGTTCCCGCGGAGGCCCGGGTGACCGAAAAGTGCCGTTTTCTTGCCCTGAATGAATCTGTGGAAAAATGGGCAGACGCGGTTCTCGAAGCGGCTGCGGAAGGGACGCGGCAGGATCGTTCGAAATTCATGACGGACGCACATTACAATATTGAAGCTGAGGCCGGAGTGCTCGAGGCACTGTATCTGAAGCTGGCAAAAGGGGCGAAGTCTTAAGCAGGGCTTTCGAAGCAGGCAGATTCGGGTCTGGCAGCGCGAGTACCTGAAAGTTTGCAGTATATCACGCGGGGAGGGGGCTCTATTGAAGATCGGCATACTTACCCATCATTATATAAGCAATTACGGGGCATTCCTTCAGGCATACGCGCTTCAGGAATACCTCCGGAAAACTTATCCTTCTGCCGAGGTGCGGATGATCAACTATATCAACCGCAGACATTATCTGATTAATACCGGAGGCTTTTTCCGCTTTTATCCGGGAACAGAGACCCCGGCAGGCTGGCTTGACAAGACGCGTCAGCCGCGGATGTTCCGGAAAATGCAGAAAGAAAAGCTGTGTCTCACAAAAGAAGTGGCGACGGCTGAACAGGTTGCGGCCATGGGATTCGATCTGATCTTTATCGGAAGTGATGAGGTCTGGAATTATGAGGACGCAAAAAGTTACGACCCTATAAAATTCGGCTGCGGGCTTACGGGAGGGAAACTCAAGCTTGCCGCATACGCGCCGAGCGTGGGACGCGTGAGTGAATTTTCCCATATACCGCCGGAGGCGGTGGAGGGAATTCGAAGTGCATTTTCGGCGATTTCCGTAAGGGATGAAAATACCGGAAAGCTGGTTGCCGCGGCCGGAGGCGGAGAAGCAGTACAGGTGCTTGACCCGACATTCCTTGACCGGCTGCCGGCGCGGCGCTCCGAGCGGGTTGAAAAACTGACATCAGCACCGTATATCCTTTTCTATCACTGTGACGGGATGGAGGCATCGGAGTATCAGAAAATCACAGAAGATGCACATAAACATGGTTTAATAGTACTTGGCGCCGGCGAAAACTGCCGTTATTTTGATGCGAATACAGCTTCACTTGACCCGTTTGAGTGGATGGCGCTGTTTGAGCATGCTCAAATAGTTTATACCGGGACATTTCACGGGACTGTGTTCTCTATTTTGAACCGGAGGCAGATCAGATTTCACATTTCAATTGAGAGCCGGCGTCAGAAAATCCGAATGCTCACGGAGCTTCTGGGAATTGATGTCGCGTCCGGGTATATTGATTATGATAAAGTATACGAAAAAATAGGGCAGCTGCAAAAAGTCAGCAGGGATTATATTGATCATGCGGTTTCGCTGCCAAATGAGGCAGATTGAAAAATGTCTTTGCATACGGCTGTTGATTATCGGGAAACTCCGTAAAGATTATTGCAGCGGATTGCTGCTCCGGCAGATCATGCGTGGGCAGTTTAAACACAGAGCAGTTTAAAAGGAAAGAAGAGCCGGGCTGTTTAAGAGAAGCCGGGTGGAATTGTGAGGTCGGGTGATGAAGAAGAAGGGGCAGCGGGGCATAAATCTGGATCGTCTGGCTGTCCTGTTCTGCATTTTGTGCCTGACGGCAGCGGGAATGGATGACAGCGGTCTCTTCGCGTCGCTTCCGGACGGGTTTCTGAAAATCGTATCGCTGGGAGTTCCGGCGATGGCGGTTCTGGTATTCGCGCTCAAATCTGATTTTTCAAACGCATTCCGCTGCGTGAGTTATCTTCCTGTCCTTCTGCTGCCGCTTGTAATCATCCTGCTGAGCTCGCTCATTGTTTTCTGCAAAGACCTGTCGGATTTTTCCGCGGTAACGAGAGGTTTTTCGAAGCTGTTTTTTCAGGGGGTTACGGCTCTCGTGGCGGTGAGCATGGTTTATATGTTCGGGAAGAAGGCCATTGATTATTTATTTTACTCGATGGTACTGACAAACCTCGGCATTATGGTGACATCTCTCCGGGGGATCGGCATCGGCTCTGCCGTCAGATCCGTTGTTCTCTGTATTGTGACGTTTGGCAGCAATGCCGGAGACGGCAATTATGTGAGCCGCCTTGAAATTAACGATATTACTTTTTTATTTGGCCAGTTTCTGGTTTATTATCTTCTTTTTGAAAAGAAAGATACCCGTGATGAAAAGAGAAAATGCATCCTGAGCTGTGCGCTGTGTGTTTTTTTTCTGCTGGTCGGATTGAAGAGAGTCACCTTTGCGGCTGTGGCATTCGTGGTGTTTCTGATTTACCCGATCAAAAAATCCAGGACAAAATATCCGCTTGTCTTTTTTACAGGGCTTGTGTTTTTCGCGTTCTCCTGGTTTTATATCTGGATTATCAGGGAAGGAATCTTCACGCAGCTTCTGCAGACGTTTGATATTGACATGATGGGGCGGGACCATATCTGGTCTTACGTGTATGATTATTATAAAATCTCACCGTTTTTTATAGGAAACGGCTTTGAATCCGTCCGCGTGATCATGCGCGACCTGGTGTCTAAAGGAATCATGAAACAGGTTTACCTGTTTCACAATGACTTCCTGAAAATGTATGTGGAGACAGGCTTCTGGGGCTTTGCGCTCTGGACAGGGGTGAATTATCTCTATTACCCACGCTTCTGGTTCAAAAAACACGGCTTCAAGGAAGGTCTTTTATATTTTGCCCTGATCATCTATATGTCCGTGACTTACCTGACTGACAACACCGCGTTTTATTTCTGGGTGAGCGTGGGACTTCGGCTGATGCCGACGGCACTGGCCGCGTCGGAGGAGCATAAGACAGGAAATGACTGGGAACCGCCGGCACCTGTGTGGATCCGTGAAGAAGTTCATAATCTTGGAGGGGATATGTAATGCGGAAACTTGCGCGTCTTTTGAAATATCTGAAAGCGGTCTGTCTGATCGGGTTATTTGCGCTCCCGGCAGCAGCGGCAAGAAGCTTCATTCCACGGTATAAAGATATCTGGCTTGTATCCGAGAGAGGAAATGAGGCAAGGGACAACGGCTATCATTTTTTTAAATACCTTCGAAAGTTTCATCCGGAAATACACAGTGTTTTTGTTATTACCAGATCAAGCCCGGATTATGACAAAGTAAGCAGTCTCGGAGAAACAGTGGAATTCGGCAGTCTGAAGCATTATTTTCTCTATTCGTGCGCGGAGAAACTGATTTCAACCCATATGCAGCCGGCGTCACCGGACCTTGTGCTTTTCGGCAATCTGGCGAGGCACGGCATTATGGTGCACGGCAGCCAGGTCTTTCTGCAGCACGGAATTATTAAAGACAACCTCAACTGGCTTCATTATCCAAACAGCCGCACTGATTTATTTGTCTGCGGCGCGAAAAAAGAGTATGATTACGTAAAGTCTGTTTTTCATCATCCTGAAGGAGTCGTTCAATACCTCGGACTCTGCCGCTATGACCGCCTTGCGGCGGCAGAAAAGCCAAAAAGACAGGTGCTTGTGATGCCGACATGGCGCGGGTCGAGATATCCGTCGGGAAACGCATTTCCGGAAACGCAGTTTTACAGATATTTCCAGAGCTTTCTTATGAGTAAAGAGCTGGCGGATTTTCTGGAGGCTGAAGATCTGAAACTGATATTTTATCCGCACATTGAACTTCAGAGGGAGCTTCACCATTTTCACACGGACAGCCGGAGGATTGTTCTCGCAGACGCGGCCCGCTATGATGTGCAGGAGCTGCTCATGAAGTCAGCTGTTCTCGTTACGGATTATTCGAGTGTCTTTTTCGACATGGCATATATGGGAAAGCCCGTGCTTTATTATCAGTTTGACGAGGAAGAATTCCGGGCTGTCCATCATGCCGAGGGCTATTTTGATTACGAAAGGGATGGGTTCGGACCGGTGCTGAAAGAACAGGGACAGCTGCTTGAGGCACTGAAAGCGGCTGCGATGAACGGTTTTATTCCGGAAGCGCGGTATCAGCGGCGGATTTCTGATTTTTTTTCGCTGCGCGATACCTCCAACTGCCGGAGAACTTTTGAGGCGGTAAAGGCTTTGCCGGAAGGACACAGATAGAAAACGGGGATTCCTTTTCTTCTATGGCTGCCGGAGAAGTCGGCAGCCGGACAAATCAGGTCTTTGGAGGAGAAAATTTGAAAAGACAAAAAGTCCTGCGGTTCCTGCTGAAAGCACTGGCAGCTCTTTTGGTGCTTGGACTTGTGCTTGTCGGCGTTCTGTTTGTCTACATGCAGAGGATTAATAAAAGCTACAAGATAGAGTTTTACCAGCTGACATCCGAAAAGCTTAATAGCAATCTCCGGATCGTCTATCTCACGGATCTTCATCTTCATGAATATGGTGACGGCAATTCAGAACTGCTTTCGGATATTGAAAAGCTTGCGCCGGATCTGATTCTTTCGGGTGGTGATATGGTGATCTATTCGGAGGAAGATTACAGCTCGATGATAGATTTTACCGAAAAGCTTTCGAAGATCGCGCCGCTTTACGGCGTCCTCGGAAATCATGAGTCTGAAAAGATTTACATGGACGGGGATTCAGAGCTTGTGTCCCGGTTTGAAGAGGCAGGCATGCATTTCCTGCGCTACGAAGACACAACGATTGAGATCAACGGGGATCAGATTCAGCTTGTCGGTATTTCGGGAACGAGCGGCGGCTTTACCGAGTACGGGGGAAGCGATGAGATGGATTCCCTTGAAGACAGTGACTGCTACCGGATTGTTATGGCCCATGTGCCGATTATTTTTGCCGATCATCTTGTGAACTATGATTTTGATCTCGGCCTCGCAGGGCATACGCACGGAGGTCTTGTCCGTATTCCGAAAATCGGAGGTCTGTATTCGAGCGAGGAGGGCTTTTTGCCGGAATATTCGGGAGGGCTTTATGACCTCTCTAACGGAGCTAAGCTGATCATCAGCCGGGGACTCGGAGATTCTGCGAAAATCCCGATCCGTGTCTATTCGAGCCATGAATTATCTGTTATTGACATCAATAAGTATTAAACAGGATCAAGGATGCGCAGGCTGTCGATTGAAATGCGAAATAAGAAGATCACGGCTGTATGAAATATGGAGAGAAAGGAGGAGCAGCTTATGGCAAAAAAACGCGGAAGGCAGGAAAATAATGTTGCATACATAAATGCCGGCGTTATGCTGCTGACAAAAACAGCGCAGCATGTGCAGAGTCTGCTCCTGTTTTCAGCGGTTCTCATGCTGGTTTTTATGGGATTTAATTACTATCGCAGCAGAGGAACGGCTCAGGTTATTATGACGCTTAATTATGAGCAGGCTTCGGAAGGTCTGAATCCAAACAATACACGGTATAATGTCTCGGAGCTCGAGTCGGAAGAAGTACTCGCTCAGGCGATCAGTTATGCCGGTCTGACGGATGAGTTAACGACACAGGAACTTGCTCAGGCGATCACAGTGAACGCTGCAAATTCAGCGGGGAAAAGTGACGATTTCATTAATACCTCATACAGGATTACAGTGAAAAATCTCGATCTCGGAGGAAAAGTAAGTGCTTCCGGTATGCTCGGTCTGATCTGTAAGGCATACAAAGAATATTTTATGACGAACTATGCCGAGAATCAGGCAGTCTTAAGCTTTTCTACGGATTCGATGGATGACGGAGAATATATGTCCCGAATTGAGCTGATGGAGCTTCGAGCCAATCAGCTGCTTCGTTATGTCAACGGCCGGCTTAAGGAAAACAGAACCTATTCGAATAACGGTGAATCTTTCAATGATCTCGAGCAAAAGCTGCAGAATTTTATAGACTACGACATCGAAAACATCACGGCTTATGTTCTTGAGCACGGAATAGCGGCGGATAAGGAGAGCTATCTTTCGATTTTATCGTATAAGATCCGGATGTCAACGCTTGATTACGACCAGAAGATGGCGGTCTATCAGGTTGATAATGAAGGAATTAAAAAATACAATACAGACATGGGTGCTATTGTCATGGTGCCGACGAGAGATGAGAACAACGGCTACTATATGTCAAGAACCGAAACAGAAATGGATTATCTCTCCAAAGACGCGGAGGAGTATCTGGAGAGCGCGAAAGAAGAACTGACACAGATTAACTACAGCAATTATGTCATAGAACAGTTGGAGAGCAATCATCCCACAGCTGCCCAGGAAGCCAAGGCAGAGGCGCTTCTGTCTTCTATGTCTGTGTACCTGAGTCAGCTTGCGGAGTCGGTTCAGGAACTTGATAATGCGTTTAATCTGTATAAGACGAAGAATTATATCACATTCAAAAGCAATAATGAGGGGCTGGTCAATCGCCTTTGTGTGAAGAAGGCAGCGGCAGCGACAGCTGTAATCCTCGTGTTTATTCTGCTCGTGATTTACATTCGGATTCTGAGAAGGCTTGAAAAAAATGACAGCGGTGCGACCGGCAGCAAGAAGGAGACGGCATGAAAGAATTTGACATTCTGCGATATCTCCGAAAGTTCAGCGTGTGGATTTTGCTGCTGGCTGTTGTCGGAGCCGCCGGAATCTATTATTACGGCAAATCAAACCAGCATTATACAGCGACAATTTCGATTGAATATACGAATTCCGCTGCATCGGAAGGATTGACACCAAATGGTACGGAGATCAATACGTCCGAGATCTTTTCCTCCGCAGTCGTATCAGCGGCGCTGGAAGATCTGCAGCTTTCGGCAAATGTAGATGCTGTGCGCTCACGCGTGAGTGTAACGGAGGTGATTCCCGAAGAACAGCAGGAAATCAATGAAGCGCTTATAAAAGAGGGCGAAGAAGTCACTTATATTCCGACGGTTTACAAGGTTACTTATACGGCAGACGGTTCTGAGAGTGCTGAATATGCGCGGGACATGCTGGATGCCATTATTAAGAATTATTGTATATTTTACAGTGAAAAATATATCGAGCAGTCGGTGCTTCCTAACGGGACGGAAGATTTAAGCGAGCACGCATACGATTACCTGAATTATGCGTCCATGCTTGAGAGCATCACAGAGGACATGTTGGATTATCTGGAGGATAAGAGGTTTTCTTATCCGGATTTCCGGGCGTCTTCAACGGGGTATTCATTTTCTGATCTCGTAGATATCTATTCACGGTTTCTGAATTACGAAGTGCCGAAATTCTACGCGATGGTACTTTCCGGCGTGCCGTCCGAGGACCGGGATGTTCTTATAAGTTCTCTAAAGACGCAGATTGCCGATTATGAGCGCCAGATATCGAATAACGGGACTGAGCTTGAATATATGGATTCTCTGATTGACAATCTGATTGAGCAGAGTTCGGAGATTCTGAAAAATCAGTTCGGAGAGGTCGGTACCGGAGAGGACGGAGAACTTCTCGGAAGCGCGGCTTCGAACTACATCATCAAGGACGTTGAGGGCAGCAGTGGTGTAGACCTCAGCATCTATGACTCACTTATTGATGATTATGTGGAACTGCGTTCCAGCCAGGAATGCGCGAGGATTAAGAAGGAGCATGCCGAGTATCTGCTTGAGGAAGTCAGCAGCGGGAGTATCGGGAGTTATTCGGAAGAAGAACTGGATACCTTTCTGAGCAGCTTTGTGGAAAACCTCAATCAGTATTATCAGATTGTCAGCGAGACAGGAACGGAGCTCAATTCGTATTTAAGTGCTGAAAATCTGGATATGCTGAGTTCGGTGACGGTAAAATCGGCGATCAATATCAAGCTTTATATCCTGCTTGCGCTGATTTTCTTCATGATTGTCGGCGTGATCGGCGCAATTGTCATCGGCCGGGCCGAAGATTTTATCGAGTACTTTGTTTATATTGATCCTCATGTGAATCTGCCGAACCGCAAAAAATGCGATGAATATATTGACAACAGGGCGGAGGCTCTGCTGAAGGAAGATTTTGCCTGTATTTTCATAAAACTGACAAATCTGACAACCGTCACTGAGACATTTGGCCGGAACGAGGCGAACCGGCTGCTCGGCGATTTCGGCTCGATACTGAAGGGCTTTGCGGATGCCTATGGTTTTGTCGGTTATAATAATGCCGGACAGTTTATTGCGTTCTTTGAGGGCTGCAATGGGAACAAAGCACAGGCAATTTTCAGTGTTTTTGAACGTTCGGTGAAGGAATATAACAGCCGCAGCACTGGAGTCCTGATGGAGTACACAATAGGAATTGCAGTTTCAACAGATGATAATTGTTACGCTGTCCGGGATCTGCTGAGGCTTGCAATTGATCGGTGTCTGCATCGCGGGACTTTCGAAAAAGAGAAGGCCGTTGAGCCCGAAGACCAAACAGACCGCGGGGAAGCAGCGGATGCAAAGGATGTAAAGGATGTAAAGGATGCAGCTCCGGAGGATGTCCACGGGGATGCGGCATCAGAAGCTGTATCTCAGAAGGCAGATACTGATACCCTGCCTGAACCGGACAGCGTCAGTATCAGTGCAGGGGAAACGAAAGAAGTAAAGCAGAAGACAGAAAAGAAGAACACTCAAAAGGTGTCAACTCAGAAGAGAAGGAAGAAGAAAAAGAGATGGTAAAAGGAGGGGCTATAGATGTTCAGACCACTTCGGAGGACGAAACGCGCAATTACAGATGAAGCAGCAAGACTGCTTCTCAAAAATGAGAAGCGGGGAGTATTTGCTGTCAATGGTGATAATGGCTATCCGTATGCAGTACCGATTGATTACTATTATGCTGAGGATGAAGGCAAAATCTATTTTCACGGAGCAAAAGCGGGACATAAGATCGATTCTCTGAAAAAAGATGACAGAGTCTGTTTTACCGTTTACGGCAACGAATTTTATAAAGACGGGGATTGGGCGCCGTATGTTCAGAGCGCCGTCATCTTCGGACGGTGCCGCCTGGTTGATGATCCTGCGGTTACGGTGGAAAAGGTTCGCAAACTGGCAAAACGGTTTTATCCGTCAGAGGAAGAAATGGAGGCTGAAATTGCACGGGACATTAAAGCTGTTCAGCTGTATGAAATAACGATTGAACACCTGACAGGAAAGCAGATTCATGAAAAATAAAATACACCGGGAGCCTGATCAGTTCTCTTTAATCCCCGTCTCCGTGAAAAAGAGACGGGGATTTGTTTCGTCAGAAGACAGCTCACGATCCGGTGTCGACTAGCGAACAAAACAGAAAATTGTACAATGTGCACAAAATATGCAATTTTTTGCAGCAATAACAGGATATGTTGACATGCAATTTTACCATATGCTATATTGAGCATACAGAAAAGAGCAACAAGAAAGGTTAAATAAAGCGCGCGATTTATTTACCGAAACTGAAATTACAATACTCGTAAATCACGAATTTGAGGAGATTATAATTATGGCAAAGGTAAAGACTTTTAAGACTATTTTCCCGGCAGTTTCTGTTCCGCTTAACGAGGATATGTCCATTAATGAAGAGGAGTTCCGTGTATATCTTCGCTGGATCAAGAGCTTCTACGGCAAGGGAATCGAAGGTCTTGTCTGCAATGGCCACACAGGCGAAATTACGGGCCTGACCAGAGCAGAGAGAAAGCGCGTTGTTGAAATCTGTGCTGAAGAGTGCGGTGATGTGATGACCATTATCTCCGGCGTCAACTGCGAGAATACTGCTGAATCCATCGAGATGGCTGCAGAAGCCAAGGCTGCCGGCGCTGACGGAATCCTTCTTATGCCGCCGCATATGTGGCTTCGTTTCGGTATGAATCCGGATGCTCCGTTCGAGTACATCAAGGACGTTGCTGAAGGCGCTGACATCGACATCATCATCCATCTGTATCCGGCAACATCCAAGGCCTTCTATCCTGTAGAGACCCTGATCAAGATGTGCAAGGAAATCGATCATGTTAAGTGCATTAAGATGGGCACCCGTGTGACTTCTATCTATGAGCATGACGTAAGACTTCTTCGCCAGGAATGCCCGGATATCTCTCTTATTACCTGCCATGATGAAACCCTCTGCGTTTCATGGTTCCCGGGAATGGACGGCGCTCTGATCGGTTTCGCAGGCTGCGTTCCGGAACTGATCTGCCCGGCACGCGAAGTGTTTGCTAATCCGGATAAGCATACTCTGAAGGAAGCTCAGGATTGGTCCGACAGAATCTATCACATTTCTCAGGCTATTTACGGCGGCGGCCAGCCGTCCGGCGAAGCTCATGCCCGCCTGAAGGAAGCTCTTTATCAGAGAGGTATCTTCTCAAATGCTCTTATGAGAAAGCCGGTTCTTCCGCTTAACGACGAGGAAAAGGCATGGGTTGCTCTCGGACTTGAGAAGTCTCAGCTTCCGAAGGTTGACATGAATCAGTTCAAATAATTCGAATAAACGGCTTACCATAAAAAACAAAGCCCGCTGCTAGTTTGGCGGCGGGCTATAATTGTATAATTCTGCTATATATTTGGAAAAAACTGCTGTAAATCTCTGCAAACTGCACTAGTGCGGCGGGATTATGTTATACTGCATGCACAAAAAAGCAGCTGCATATTAAACTGGAATATGCAAATGAAAGGAGCACAAAATGAAAAAATTAGTTGCTGGTTTATTAGCCGGAACAATGGTTATGGCGATGTCGGTTTCCGCTTTTGCGGCAGATGTCCCGAAGTTTATGTCTGTCGGCACAGGTGCTACAGGCGGCGCTTACTATCCGATCGGTGTTGCAATTGCCGATATCCTCTCCAACAGCCTCGGAACCTCTGCTACTGCTGAAGTTACCGGAGGTTCGCTTGACAACCTTCAGCTTATCAACGAAGGAACCTGCGATCTCGGAATTGTTCAGGGCAACAACATGATGGACGCTTATGAAGGCACAGGCGACTATGAAGGCGCAGCTTATGAGAATATCGCTGCTATGTTCGGCGGCCTTTCCAAGGGCTATTTCCAGGTTGTTGTTCTCGCTGACAGCGATATCGAATCTATGTCTGATCTGGTAGGCAAGAAGGTTATCATGGGACCGGCAGGCAATGGCGCGATCGCAGTTGCAAACACCATCTGGGGAAAATACGGCTTCTCGACAGATGATATCACTGCTACTTATGTCGCTTACGATGATGGTATTACACAGCTCGAAGACGGCAACTGTGATGCAGTTGTTATTCAGACAGCGATCCCGGCTTCTGCTATTCAGCAGCTGGCAGCCGGCGGTACAGCTTATCGTCTTCTGAATGTTGATGAAGATATCGCAAATGAACTCTGCGAAGAGTACGGTTACTTCGGCTACGGCACAATCGCCGACACAGTCTATGACAACATGCCGTCAGAAGTCAACACCATGTACATCAGCAACATGGTTGCTGTCCGCGCTGACCTCGATGAGGATCTTGTTTACGAAATGACAAAGGCAATCTTCGACAACATCGATACTGTCAAGGAATCACACAAGGCAGCCAGCGGTCTGTCACTTGAGACAGCTGTCAAGGTCTCTATCCCGATGCATCCGGGTGCAGAGCGTTACTTCAAAGAAATCGGCGCAATGGAGTGATCAATTGCTGAAAAATCTGAGGATTGACTATGAGTGAAAATAATAATATTGAACTGACAAAAGATGATAAGTTTCGTCAGATTCTGTGTAAAGTTATTTTCATCGTAATCAGCTGCGTGTATTTATATACGGCGGGCTTTGGAGCATTTTCCGAAATGCTCCAGCGCTGCCTGCTGATTACAGTATGCGGCTTTACTATTTATCTTGACAAACCATTCACCTTTAAAGGCAAAAGAAATGCTTTCACCCGGACACTGGATTGGGCGGCAGCCCTTGGTTTCCTGGCAACAGGCATCTATATCTTATCGGTGTGGAATTCACGTGTCACCATGACCAAGGCAATCCCTACCATGGACGTCATCATGGGAACGCTGATGATCGTTCTCCTTCTGATTGCGACCTTTAAAACGACAGGATGGCCTCTCGTTATCACCTGCATCGTATTCCTGGTTTATGCGTCCAAGTTTGTCGGACCGTATCTTCCGGGTATTCTGGCTCACAAAGGTCAGACCTGGACTCGAATTGTCAAGGAGATGTACGTCTCAACATTGAGTATTTTCGGTGTTCCGGCCGGCATCGCTGCGACTTACATTGTGTGCTTTGTTATCTTTGGCTGTTTCCTGGAGCAGTTCGGTGCGGGTCAGTGGTTTGTTGACGTGGCGTTCGCCGGAACGGGACGTTTCCGCGGCGGCCCTGCGAAAACTGCTATTGCATCTTCCGCTCTTATGGGTATGATCTCCGGCTCTCCGGCGGCGAATGTTGTTACAACAGGTACATTCACCATTCCTCTGATGAAGAGAATGGGTTACAAACCGGCTACAGCCGGTGCGGTAGAAGCGGTTGCCTCTACCGGCGGTATGTTCACACCTCCGATCATGGGTGCTGCTGCGTTCATGATGGCTGAATTCCTGAACGTCAATTACAGCGAGGTTGCCATCGCCGCGATTATGCCGGCACTTCTTTACTATCTCTCCGCCATGCTTGTTGTAGACAGTATTGCAGTCAAGGAGCATCTGCTCGGTCTTCCGAAGTCAGAGCTTCCGAGTGTAAAAGCTGTTATGATCGAGCGCGGCCAGATGGGTATCCCGATCATCTTTATCATTGTTGTCATCCTTATGGGCTGGTCACCGATGAAGGCCGCTTTCTGGGCAACACTTCTGACAGTTGTACTGGCGTTCCTGCGTCCGGCAACCCGACCGAATCTCAAAGGCATTCTCAGTGCGCTTGAATCCGGAACAAAGAGTGTCAGCAGCATTGCCATCTCCTGTGCATCTGCAGGTATCATCGTTGGTATTATCTCCCTGACAGGGCTGGCGACACATATCGCATCCGCGCTGATGACGGTATCCGGTGGAAATATCTACATTGCCGCAGTGCTGACAGCAATTATTACCATTATTCTCGGCTGCGGTATGCCGCCGACACCGACCTATGTTATTCTTGCAACTGTACTGGTTAATCCGCTTGTGGAAATGGGCGCTACAATGCTTTCCGCGCATATGTTCATCTTCATGTTCGCCTGCGTAGGCGCTCTGACACCGCCCGTTGCGATTACTGCTTATACGGCTGCTGCGATTGCTAAGGCTGATCCAAATAAGACCGGTTTCACAGCGTTCCGTATGGGTATCGTTGCTTATATCATTCCGTTCATCTTCCTTCTGAATCCGGCGATTCTGCTTCAAGGTACAGCGATGGAAGCGGGAATGGCAGCTGTGACATCTGTCCTGGGTGTTTTCGCTTTGACAGGCGCTATCGAAGGATATATGTTCAAGTACTGGAGTCCGGTGACCAGGATTGCACTTGCAGCTTCTGCGCTGCTCATGATGATTCCGGGAACTGTGACAGACGTAGTGGGTATTGGTATTTTTGTTGTAGCATTTGCTGCGGATAAGCTGATCTTCAAGCCGGGTCCGAAAGCAGCTAACAACTGAAATAGGATACTGCCATAATTATAGGAAAAACCTTCGGACTTGTTCGGAGATTTTTTCTATATAAAAATGCAGCTGAAAGTATTTTGGTTTACAGGAAAAGGAAGGGAAATTTATGGAAACAGGAGCGAACAGAATAAGGAGAGTGCACGGAGCAGCGGCTCTTCTTCTCGGGGTTCCCATGGGGGCCATCGGTGCCTCACTGATGAAACATGGAAGCTTTGGATTAACTCCGTTTTATTCAGTATCTCTTGTCCTCAATAAAGTGACCGGACTTTTTACTATGGGAACCTGGAATACGATCTTTCAGGTAGTACTCGTTCTGACGCTGGCGATCATCAGACGGAAAGTGACTCCGAGATATTTTCTGGCGTTTCTTGTATCCGTCTGGTCAAGCGTCATTCTGGACATCGCCAATTCGGTGACGGGCGGTTTTCCGGAGGATATGGCGACTCGGATAATTTGTTTTATCGCAGGTTTTCTCATCCTGGGGATGGGAATCAGCCTTCTGGCAAGATGCAGGATGCCCGTGGCGCCCATGAACCTTTTTCCAAGAGAACTGGCGGAAGTTTATCACCGCTCGTTTAAAGAGTTTAAGCTCTGGTTCGACATTGGGTGCCTGATTTTTACTGTTGTGATTTCTTTTGCTGTAAAGCACAGACTGATCGGCTGCGGCATCGGTACCTTTGCGGCAGTTCTGATTGGTCCGCTTACAGGAGTCATCATCGGCTGGCTGGATCGCCATTTTGAATTTTATGTATAAAAAACTGCCGGTCGTCCTGTGTTTTGAGAAAATATTCTAAGCGGTATGTGCTCAGTCGGAATGCACGTTCCCGGATGCGTGAGAACAGACAGTGCTTTCGCGCTCTGTCAGGGAAGTGCGGAATAATTTGTGACAGGCACGCGGTTTATCCTCAGAGGGGGCTTCAATTTCCGCAATCAGCATATCAACAGCGGCACTCCCCATTTCCGAAGCCGGAATTTCCATAGAGGTCATAGTTGTCTCCAGCATTTTACCGATGGTGTGTCCGGTCATGCTCATGACCTTGATGTCGTCCGGTATTTTTTTGCCGAAATCTTTTACAGCACGTATTACGCCAAGCCCCTGAATATCAACGGCTGCCATGATGGCGTCGAGAGAGGGATAGTTTTTCAGTAACCGGGTCGCGCACTCATAGCCAAAGCTGAAGGAGTTGGTAGGTTTTTCGGAGGCCGCGACGATCTCCTGCAGATGAAATTCCTCCAGGGCGCGGCGATAGCCGATGTAACGTTCGGCATAAGGGGCCAGCAGATTGGAGCCGTTGATGAGACCGATTGTTCGGGAACCGAGGTTATAAAGATATTTGACGGATTCATAGCCGCAGCTTTCATTGTCGGCGACAATGCTGCTGAGCAGATGATCCTGTCGGCGGATGATCTGAACAATTGCGATGCCGCAGGCGTGGATATCCCGGATCAGTCTTGTATTTTTCCCGGTTGGAGTGAGAATGATACCATCGACGTTTCCTTCGCGAAGCTGGTTCAGGCACGCTTCCTCTTTTTGCGGGTTATCATCGGTTATACAGATCATCACAGAATAACCGAGCTCCCGGGCTTTGCTGTCTACACCCCGCAGAATTTCCGAAAAGAGTGCGACATGGGTTCTCGGAACGACATAGCCGATAATTTTGCGCCGTCCTCTCCGGAGTGAGCGGGTTGCTGTATTGGGGCGGTAGCCGAGATCTTTTGCGGCGGCGATGATCCTGGCTTTCGTTTCGGGATGTACATACGAAGTGTTGTTCAGTGCGCGGGATACCGTACTGACGTCCACATTGGCTTTTGCCGCCACATCTTTTAAGGTTGCCATGAGTGTTCCCTCATATAAGAGTGCATAACAATATAACAAGCGTTTTTAAGAAATGCGATGCCTGTCGGAAGCTTTTTTTGCGCTGTATGAAAATGACATCTGTGCAAAATGGTTGAATGCTGCTCTGATATCCTGTAAACTATTATAAATCAAGTCAGAGCAAAGTTCTATGAAAGAAAAGCAGATCTTCTGCATATAAAGCTTTCCGTATAAATTATTATGGAGAATGAGAGATTATGACAACTGGGAAAAAATATCAGACCATCGCGATTCTCGGGGCCGGTGCGGTCGGCGCTTATCTAATCTGGGGACTCAGTCAAAAAGATCATATTGATTTTTGTGTGACTGCCTCCGGAGAGAGAAAGCAGAGATTTGAAAATAAGGGGTTTTTGATAAACGGGCAGCTCTATCATCCCACTGTAAAGACACCGGCCGAAGCGAAGGGGGTGGATTTACTGATCGTGACGGTCAAGTATAACAGTCTTTCAGATGCGCTGCCGGATATTCGTGAAATTGTCGGAGAAAATACGGTTGTTGTGAGTCTCATGAACGGCGTTGACAGTGAGGAAATCATCGGAGATGCGATAGGGTATGAACACATGCTTTATTCAGTCATTAAGGTGGCTTCCGAGAGAAACGGGAATGAGGTGAAATTTGACCCCGAGACCACGATCGGTATCATTTACGGCGAAAAAAACGGAAATTTCAGTGACCGCGTATTGGCCATGAACGATCTGTTTGAAGGGACAGGCCTTCATTACAGGGCATCTGAAAAGATCATCAGTGAAATATGGAGTAAGTTTCGTCTGAATGTGCCGAATAATCAGGTACAGGCTATGATCGGCTGCGGAGTCGGGGCTTACAGAGACAGTGAGCATGTGGCTTTTTTGCAGAAGGCCGTTTTATCCGAGCTTGATGCGATTGCGAAGGCGAAAGGTATTGATTTTAACGAATCGGATAAATCATCTTCATTTGGCAGTAAAGTGAAAGACCGGGCAAGGTACTCGACCCTTCAGGACCTGGACGCAAAGCGCCATACCGAGGTGGATATGTTTTCGGGAGCGGTCATCCGCATGGGACGCGAGCTTAACATTCCGACACCCTATAATGAATTTGTGTATCATATGATAAAGGCTCTGGAAGAAAAAAACGATGGGCTGTTTGATTATCAATAAGACTTCAGTTTAACTCATCCTCTTGCACCGCTGTGGGGCATAACAGCGCGGGTTCCGTACGGCATGCGGCGCTAACCGCCGAATGATACCGTTCATTTTACAGAAATAGTGCAGGCGGCGTTTTCTCGGCTGCTTCAGCATTCATAGTCGAGCAGGATTGGTTAAAAAAGGTGTATCAGACCGCAGGGAGTACATCGGTGATGAAAAAGAAAATAATCCTTCAATATGGTCTGTTTTTAACAGGGCTTATGATCGCTTCCATGGGAGTGGCATTTTCCGCAAAGGCGGGACTTGGAACCTCACCGGTTTCTTCAATTCCTTATTCAATTTCTTTGATAAATCATCTGCTGTCTTTTGGCGGGTGGCTGAATCTTCTCAGTGTTATTCAAATTGCCGTGCAGGTAATTCTTCTTGGTAAACGATGCAGGCCGCTTGAAATTGCCGTTCAAACCGTTCTTGCCTTTGTTTACGGATATCTGACAAATCTGTCCTGCTTTTTAATAGGAGGCATTCAAGTAGAAAGTTACCCGGCCAGGTTTATATTTATGCTGCTCAGCTGCGTCATTCTGGCGTTTGGCATCTGGGTGCAGCTGCAGGGAGGCGTAGCTATGCTGCCGGGCGAGGCAATGAATCGTGCAATCAGCGAGGTAACAGGCAGAAAATATGAAAATGTCAAGATATTTTTCGATGTAGTTTATATTGTCGTATCGGCAATGATCTGTCTGGTATTTTTGGGGAGGCTTGAGGGCGTACGCGAGGGCAGCATTATTGCGGCTGTACTGGTAGGAATTCTGATTAAAGGAATGAACAGGATTGCGGTCAGGTTTCGGGCAGCAGGAACGGAATGATATTTCTGCATGAAAGAAGGCGGAATGCGAAGGTTTGAGGAAAGCGATCCGAACCGAAAAGCTTTAGAGATGCTCATTTGTAATATCTGTATTCTCTGTAACATTCAAAGGAGAACACAGATATTTTTTCGATTGTGCCGTCCGTCCTTTTCTCTTCGACGGCCGTCCGCCTGGAACAGGAACAAACTACTTTAATGCCGTCCTTTAAAAGCTTATCTACCATCATAAACAGAAAGGTCATTTCGCCGGCAGCCAGAACCGCATCCGGGTGAAGAGCCTTTATTTTTTCCGAATATTCATCGGCGATAGCCATAAGCTGCTCGTTGGTCCATGTTGGGTCAATCGCCGGAAAAGGAAGGGGATAGATCTCCTTGTATTCTTCTAAACTAAATTGCTTCTGTCTGTCGCTCCACATTTCAAAGGGGTGGTTGGTAAAATTGACCAGCATATTGATCGCACCTTTCGGGATGGAATTTTTTATTGCCTCATCATACAAAAGGAGCTTCCAGTGGCAGGTCCTTTTGTATGCTTATTTCCACTTAACAGTTATTATATAAGACTCATCATGTTCATTGCAATGATAAGATTATTCAAAGGGATGTCTTTGACGTTTCAGGATAAGTCGAATTAGGAGCACATTTTCATTCAAGAAACAATACTTCAGTATCTCGTTCCTTGCAGTTCGGCTTTCATTGAAAGGATGATATGGATCATAGAAGAAGCATTCAGTTTTCTTTTTCGGAAAAATCTTTCTGGAGATTGTTGGAAAAATCTATTGTTGACAGGAAAAATGATAATTGATACATTAAACGCATACCCCTTACGGTATCGAAAGGAGCATTTACATGAAACAATGTATGGATTCTGACAATCTCCATAGGAGAATCAAGAAAATTATCGGACAATTAAATGCGATCGATCGTATGATCGATGATGATATTCCATGTGAGGATATTCTATCGCAAATGAACGCAGCAAAATCAGCAATTCACAGATGTGGTCAGATTGTTCTGGAAGGACATATCAAGCATTGCGTGAAAGATGGCCTTGAACATGGCGATGCAGATAAAACGATTGAAGATTTCACCAAAGCGGTGGAACGTTTTGCAAATATGGGATAACCACAAGAAAAGTAAGAAAAAGGGCAGCTCCTTTGCAGCCAAATTTTATCTGGCACGCAAAGAGGCTGTCTTTTTCTTATTCTTATTTTGCAATAGTCAAATATCGAGAGGAAGTGATTGACAGCCCATACCCCCATGGGTATAATGGATTTATACCCATGGGGGTATGGAAAGAGGGGAATGAAACAATTAATGCATAAGCTTGAAAAGATACTGGAATTAGGAGGAACAAAGAGAGACATTGCCTTTTTGATCATTTCCGGAATTGCATTGGTATGCAGTTTTACCAAGATCACTCCGTTTCCGTTTGATGCTGCCTGGATTGCCATTATTCTTTGCGGCTTCACTATTATCCTGGAAGCGGTCATAGGACTTGTGACAGAATTTAACATCAAGGCGGATCTGCTGGTATCGCTTGCATTGATCGCATCTGTTTGTATTGGCGAATATTTTGCGGCCGGAGAAGTGGCTTTTATTATGCAGATTGGTGGTTTACTGGAAGAATTGACTGTTGCCAGGGCGAGAGCCGGGATTGAAAAATTAGTAAAGCTGACTCCTCAGACAGCGAGAGTGATCGTCCGGGATAAGGAGAAGATCATTCCGGCAGAACAGGTAGTCGTAGGTGACAGAATCAGAGTACTTCCGGGTGAGACAATACCGGTGGATGGCATCATTGTACACGGACAGACATCTGTCAATCAGGCTGTTATGACAGGGGAATCTATGCCGGTCGACAAGATGGTTGGTGACGAAGTATCCTCCGGTACGGTGAATCAGTACGGTGTATTTGAAATGAAAGCTGTTAAGGTCGGAGAAGACAGTTCGATCCAGCGCATGATCCGATTGGTACAGACGGCGGATGCAGGCAAGGCGGAAATTGTTGGCATGGCTGATCGCTGGGCTGCATGGATTGTTGTCGTAGCACTGGCCGCCGCAGCTGTTACATGGTTGGCCAGCGGTGAAATAATTCGTGCGGTTACAATCCTGGTCGTTTTCTGTCCGTGCTCTTTGGTGCTTGCGACGCCCACAGCAATCACGGCGGCCATTGGAAATGCAGCAAAGCACGGGTTTCTGGTGAGAGAAGGAGATGCCCTGGAGCGTTTGGCTATGGTTTCCAAAATATGCTTTGATAAGACAGGAACTTTGACACTTGGAAGTCCTAAAGTTGTAGGCGTAGAATCTGTAAATGACGCATATTCTAAAGATGATATCTACCGATTGGCAGCGACAGCGGAAAAATCCTCGGAACACCCGTTAGGGAAAGCTCTGGTAAATTGTTATCTGCAGGAGAGCGGAAAAGCAGCAGGCAGACCTTCGGAATTCCGTATCATTCCGGGAAAAGGTGTTGATGCTATTGTAGATGGGAAAAGAGTGTTAGCCGGCAACCGTAAGATGATGCTGGAAAATAAGATGAATATGAATTCGCTTTCAAAGGTAGAGGAGGACTTTTTAAACCAGGGCTGTACTGTGATTTATATCTGCGTCGATGAAGTGGCATCCGGTCTGATTGCCATGGCCGATGTTCTTAGGGACCATATGGCAAAAACCATGAATCAGATTCTGAGCATGGGGATACAGCCAGTCCTTCTTACCGGTGATCATTGCAGGGCAGCAGATACGGTTGCCAATCGTTTAAATATCAGAAAGATAGTGTCGGAGTGCCTTCCTGAAGATAAGCTGCGTTACATCGAAGAATCACAGGCGTGCGGTCATAAGATTTGCATGATTGGAGATGGGGTCAACGATGCTCCTTCGTTAAAAATATCGCATGTTGGAATTGCCATGGGCGGAATTGGAAGTGACATAGCAGCAGATGCAGCAGACATCGTGTTAGTGGATGACAAAATAGACGAGTTGCCGCATTTGTTATTGCTTTCTAAACGAATGCTTAAAACAATTAAATGGAATCTGACTTTTTCTATGCTATTGAATTTTGCTGCAATCGTTCTTGCCATAACAGGGATTCTGAATCCTGTTATTGGTGCGCTTGTGCACAACTGTGGGTCTGTACTTGTGATTATTCATTCAGCTTTATTGTTGCGATTTACGGGAAACGTCAGTAGTTAAGCTATAGAGGCAGATTCTGTTAAAGGGTCTGCCTCTTTTTTTCTGGATTTTATCCTGCATGGATTGAAGTATGTATTGTTAACTTACCGGTATTGCCCGTTCATAAAAACGGATGTTTTGAACAAACGTTTTGAAAAAATACTCAAAAATATGAAAATGCACACGGATTTATTGTATAATGAAAAAAGTTGAAAAATCCAGGTATACTGCTGCAGCGTTATCACAATTGGACAGCTTAAGGAGAATAAATGGACAGGCAATTACTGGACAGGGAAGTTCTTGCTATCTGAGATACGAGACAGATACAGAAATTCATGTTTAAATCTAACACCTTCTATGATACGCTGGGCGCAAGTGATCTCGTGAGACATGTACTTGATGATGCGATTCTCTGGGCGCTGACGCATATTGATCCGCCGTTTAACGAAGATGAATACTCTGTAAATCAGTCCTGTGAAGAAGAGACGATCCCCTATTTTGAATCAGACAGGATAAAGTTTCAGATTATCGTATGCGCTGCGGGAAATGCCCTTTGTCTTGTAAGGACGGGTGCGCTGGCTCAGAAGATCATTCGCAGGGTATCAAGATATTATCTTGATCATGCCTATTCTCTTAACCTCTCTGCGGCAGCGGTTGCCAGGACAGAGGATATGGGAAGGGATATCTTTGAGCTTTACAAGAAATTAAACGCTGTCAAGTCTTCCTGCGAAGTATCTAATCCGTTGGGGACTTTGGCAATTGTAATGAAGGAAAATAAAACCGGTGAACCGGTAGTTGCTTTTGATAAGGAAAATCAGGACTATATTTCAGCTTCGTCTGTCATTCGCCGCCAAGAAAGCAAAAAAAGAGCGGTTCTGATCGGAAAGGACGAGATCCGCGGTACGAAGGGACCGGACGGCAAGGAATATCAGGCCATTATACATGCCGATGGGAATAATCTGGGGATTACGATCGGAAGAATTCTGCAGAATACCAGAAGTTATGAGGAAGGAATAAGGATAAGAAGGCTTATTAATAAAAATATAAGTGAAAATTATACTCGGGTGGTAACAGGTGCTATAAAGCGGCTCAGGGAATATTATGCGGAGTCCGGTAAAAATGCTGAGGATTTTCCGCGGGAATTTCAGCTCATCCATCAGGCCGGTGACGATGTAAACATTATATGCAATGCGGATCTGGCCTTTATTTTCACAGAATATTTTTATGAGAAGATGAAAGGTGCCTTCCTCATGCAATATAAGGGAGAAGATATACCGCTTTATGTGTGTACGGGCATTGCTTTTGTCAATAAAGATATAGATTATCATACGGCTTTCAGCTTCGCGGAGGAGTGCTGCGAGAGTGCCAAGACCATGGCGAAGAAGGAAGAAAACTTAAGGAACGGTCTTGCCGGAAACTGGATCGATTTTCAGGTGTACGATACCCAAAATTCCCAGAAGCTGGATATGCTGAGACTTAAGGAATTCATAACTTATGAGGGGATAAATCTTGCACTGAGGCCGTATTGTTTTGATGAGACCGTTGAGGAAGAACCGTATTCGTATTACAATTTCAGAAGAAGATCGGATAAAATCAAGCAGCTTAAGCTTACGAATGCCCAGTACAGGACTTTGATGCTGTCTTATAATATGGGGAGAAAGAACTTTAACAAGTATATCCTGCAGCTTAAGAGCAGCGGAATCGACCTTGCTGACATATTAGGGCAGCCTTTATATAAGCAGGGCGATAAAATGAAGGCGGTATGGTTTGATGCCTTTAAGCTTCAGTGCTTTTTTAAAAAAGCGGGAGAAGAAGAGTGAGAAGACTGATAAAAATCACGTCTATTGGCCTGATTACACTGGATATTCCGGAAGAGAAAAGTGCCGGCTACGGATATGATATTCCCTTTGACCAGATGAATATTCCCATGCTTCCGCTGGGGCGTCTGCTCAAAGAAAAATATGATATATCGGACAGGATTCAGATCAGTTATGCGAGACCTGCCTGTTATGAAGGCCTGATCAAGGCTTTTTTTGATCAGGGGATGACTTCTTCTTTATATAAAAACCATATAAGGGATTACTTTACCTCCAGCTTTTACGATCATAAACAGAAATTTTATGTAAGAAGTCTGAAGAAGAATATGGTTTTGTATGCCTATATTGACGGAGATGAAAATGAACTGACTCGGCTGCTTCCAATCCTTGAGTCGGTTGATCATATTGGGGCTGAGGTAGGGCCTGTTACAGGCGAGGTAAAGATTGAGATTACAGGAACGAGCGATTTTTCGACCGTAACAGTTGATTTAAATAAGAACTGCTGCTATAACCGTCTTGACTACTCGGTTTTGCTGATTTCACCGGCCTGTATCTATGCGCCTTATATGGATGGAACGAAAAGTTATTATTATATTCCCGGAAGTTATATTCTTAAGCTTTTAGGAGACAGATGGGAAGGCATACGATGTTCAAATGCCTATATAAGCTCAAACGGCCGGAGATTTCTTCCGATACCGGCCTGCGTTTCTTTGGTAAAGCTGAATAAGTCGATGCTTCATTACAGACTGGCGCCGGGAAAAGATCGCGGAAGAGTCGAACAGGATGTGCCGCTCACCAATGCTTATACATACAATATTGACAGCCATTTTGTCGAATATATGGTGTCGGAAACAGGACATTATCCCGGACCGGATGGGAAAGATTATGATGCTCTTTCTGCCGGGCAGGTATTTTCGGGAAGTATCTATGGAAATGACAGACAGATAAGAGAAATCTTTGAATATTTAAAAGAAAATAAGTTTGTCAGGTTGGGCCGCTGGACATCTGAAGGACTGGGCGAGGCAGTTGTCAGAATCACAGGTTTGAGTGAGGAAGCGATTGCGTGTGAGAATTTGGCTGTAAGCTTTGATCTGCGCTGCCTTTCCAATACGATGATCATGAACAGTGAAGGCATGTCTGACCTGAGAGCGGAGGCACTATCAGAGGAAATTGAATATGTGCTCGGCGTGAAGGATCGCCTTGAGATCATAGAAAAATATACGAATGATTTTAATGATTACATGGAGAATCCGGTCACGGGCTGCCCCAGAAATGCAGTTCGTATGTTTGCCGGCGGGACAGTGCTCAGGATGAAAACCAGGGATAATCAGCCGATTGATATTTTTAAACTGAAGCATTGTTTCATCGGGGAAAGGACTGATGAGGGCTATGGTGAAATAGCAGCGTATCCTGCTTTGGGCACTTATTACAGAACTGCTGAAAATATGCCTGTTCCCGAAATATGATTTTCAGATTCAATGTCCGACAGAGAGCAGGACGATGGGAATTGCTGCGGCGAACAGAATTACGGAACTGATGCTGGAAAAATTCATTAAAAATGTTTCTTATCTTGATAAAGCCGATGCGGCAATAAATGCTTTTTCGGATGAAAACGTCCCGATCGAGGTCCTGGCCGGAATCAGAGACTTGTATGCGCCTCTAGTATCTGATGAAAAGCTTAAAGCCTGGTACAGGGAGGGACTGAAGGAGAACAGTGATGTCTGAGTACGAAATTGAAAAAATGCCGAAAAAAGGGATGCTTTATGCACTCCTCAAAAGGGGCCTGATCTATACTTCATATCAGATAAAAGCCGGGAAGATCCTGCTTGCAAGAGGCGAGATGTTTGATATAGACGAGCTTAAGGAAGGACATTTTTTTGATGAAAAAAAGGAGTACCGTCTCATAAGGAGAGAGTCGAGAAATGACCTCCTGAAGCTTCTTTTTACAGAGGCAGAGGAACAGGAGATGGACAGGGATCTTCTTATGGAGGAGAAGGTTCTTGTCAAGAGCGAGTATATCGATTTCGCTGCCGGAGTCAGCGGCAGTCTTCGGATAATTAACAGATATGCTTATTCTGAGGATGATACCCTGGTACTTAGAAATTATAGAATCGCTGTCTGACGAACAACTGTAATCCCGTATTTTCGCTGCGAAACAGCAGTGCAAATATATTTTCGTGTCTGCCGAAATCCGATTTCGGAGAACGGAGAGCGGTAACTGATAAAAGCGGATTTTAAGGAAAGGTCAAAGGGAAGACAACATGAAAAAATGCTATACAGCCCTGGCATTCGCAGCTTCGCTTGTGCTTGGCGTAAGTTCGGGCTATGTTCTGGCAGATGAGACGGAAAGCGTTTCATCTGCAGAGTATGCGGCAGAAGAAAACGTAACGCAGGTGACGCTTGAAGACGCAGCCCGGCTGAACGGCTTAAGTGTTGAGGATCTGAATGTGGTCACTGATGAAGAAGGCTATGTCAAATTCTTAGGAAACAAATTTACGGATACCGTGGTGACGGATGAAGAGGAAGCACTGGCAGTGCTGAAAAGTGTGGCGGAGCTTGCCGGAACAGGCGACTGTAATCTTGATTTTTATCGTGTGGATGACAGTACAGCCACCGGCCTTAATTATTATACGTTTTATCAGACAGACACGGCTGTGATCGACGGCGAGACGGTGCCTGCAAAATATTACGGAAATCTGATAAAGCTCATTACCGACGGGGATGGAGTTGTCCAGGGCTTTTCGGCGTATCTTAACCACAACGGAACAAAGACGGGCGGTGAGCTCGATTTTCTGTCTGCTTCTGAAGCGGAGGAAGTGGTGAGAGTCCAGACAGAAGGTGAGGCTTATATTTATTCGGATTATACAACATTTTATTACTGGGATGATGAGGATACCGTACCCGGAGAGGGCAGCAAGGTAGTGCCTGTCTGGGCCGTCTATACCGAAAGCGAAGACAGCACTTCGTCAGCGAAGCCCTACACAATCTATCTGGTTGACGCTCTGACACAGGATTATCTGGATTGTGAGAGCCTTTGGGAAATTATTCCGAATACAATCGAGGCATCGTCTCTCGGACAGCTCGATGATATGGATGACTCTTACACGTCAGAGCTCTTTTTCGCCGGAATGGAAGATGCCGGCACTTATACTTATTCGCTTGATATGACGTGGGCAGAGGAACTGGATCAGGGTTATCAGGCAGACAATCCTCTTGAGGTTACGGTTCCGGTCATGTATGATCCGGAAGCTGAACTATACTATCTGGCCGATTATCCTGAGCGGATTGCGGTTATTAATGACAATGATTTTGAAAATTACAATACATTAAATGCGGTGGTCTCAACGAATCCCGAGGATAAGGACAGCTGGCATCTTGCGGAGCCGACGGGTCCGGAAGGGGAAGAATACTTCTTTGATGTCAATTATGTTCTCAGCACCTACGATGCCATGGAAAAGGCATATGGCTGCTTTAAAGAACGGTATGGCTTCAATTCGGTTGATAAAACCGGTATGCCCTGCATGCTGCTGATTTATATGTGCGATGATTATCCGGAGGATATCACTGAATTTCAGCGGAATGCAATGAATGGCGGACAGCTGAGAGACTGGAATGTGACGATGACTTCTCCGATGGCGACATTTTCAGTTGAAATCGGAACGCTGACGCATGAATTTACCCATGGAATCAACGGTCAGCTGACCAGCAGCCAGTATCAGAACCAGCAGGGTGCTGTTATGGAAGGATACGCGGACAGTATCGGTGAACTGATTGCCTATCTTTATGGCTATAAGTGGGAGAAATTCGAGTGGCTCGTCGGAAGTCAGTTCAGTGCGCCTATTCGAAGCTTTGAGGATCCGACAGCTTATGGCGGTGCCATGTATATCGGCGGCGTCAATTATGTGAGTCCGGTGTATTCAAAGAAACTTTCCAGGATGATGGATTACGGCGGCGTACATCTTAACAGCGGTGTTGTCAATTATCTCTGCTATGCGCTCAGCAATTCGGAGTTTGTCGATGAATCAGCGAGACTTTCGGTAGAGGAGAACCTGGACTCATGGTTTGAAACTCTTTACATGGCTACTTACGATACGGATTACATGGATATCGCACATTTTCTGATCTTTGCGGCGGATCATCTGCCGGAAATGCCGGATGAGAAAAAGGAAGCAGTCCGGACCATTACGGATGTACTTGGCTTCACAGGAAATACGGAAAAGCTGGAGCAGCTCATCGCTGAAGAAGGCGGATATGCATATTCAATCAAACTGAACGTCACAGGCGAAGGAAGTACTTCTGACCTGGTCTTCGGAGCAGACCTTGGCGACAAGGATGATACCGTGGACCATATTGCGGGACAGTTTTCGGATGATGGGCTTCTGACATTCCGTACGAAGCAGGAGAATGTGGATGGAAAATGGTACCTTGAAGCCTGCTCGGATTCCGATGATCTCGATGTAATTTATGTACAGGTATCTGAGGCTCCGGCAGGTGAGACAAAAGAGCTGGACGTTGAACTTCAGACGCTGGAAAAGGGTGCGGTCTTTGATACAAACGGCGGCAGCATTCAGGACATCTCCTATAAGTGCCCGTCAAGCGTTGAGAATTATTCAGAAATCACTGATGAGCTTTACAATAACTTTTATGAATCTACCTGCCCGCTTCCGGAAATCGGAAGATATATGTTTACCTACCTGGATGCAGATGGGGTGGAAAAGGTTGCGGTGATTGATGTGAAGGAAGCTGCGTAATCTTCCCATGGAAAACGTTTTTAGAAGTGAGCACATGACTTTATGATCTTATGCGGGGCACGGCAATGGCCCAATGTCATAAAGTTAACATTGTGATCAATGTCAACAATGCGGAAAACAGGAAAGCGAAAAGGTCTTTCCTGTTTTTTCTTATGGGCTTCAGCCAGTTGAACTGACTTCTTATGACCCTTTGAGGAAATGAAAAGTCATGTGAAACAATAAGCCACCCGCTATGCGGATGGAGACAACTGCCATTCATTATCCGGCAGTGCTTAAGCTTGGACGAGGGAAACGGTCTGTCGGAGATTACCAACATTTTTGTAATGAAAGGATAGCAGTGAGCCTGCGGATGTGTTACAATGACGCAGTGTAACAATATACTTCAGGGCTGAAATGTTTTTATTTTGGAGGCTTTCAATGAAAAAATGGCTTGCGGCGATTTCTCTGGCGGCACTGTGTCTGTGCGGTGCGGCGGGAATTTGTGAAGGAAATGAAATTTCCGCAGATGTAAGTACTGATGTCCGGACACAATCGGTTCCGGAAATTTCAGACGAGACAATTGTGACATCAGAGGGTTCTGCGATTCTGGTGCCGATGAGTGTCGGTGAAACTGCAGTGAACTGGAAGAATGCGGACGGAGAATTGCTTGGAGAATTTACTTTCCGTGTAAATGAAGAAAATTCTCTTTCTGTCGCAGACGGAGCAAACTATAAAGTCGGTCTTCTCGATGTCCTCGAAGATGCTTCCGGAGAAGATGGTGAGCACAGCTTTGGCAGCATTTCTTCACTGATGAAGGGCATCGGGGCTGCTGTGTGTGAAGACTGCGGTGCGCTGAAGCTGACCATGATGCCGGCTGTGAAGACAGTCACTTCCGATGAAAACGTTCTCAGAACAGAAGGTCCGGCTATTTTAATTCCTGTAAATGCCGGTGATGCGGTTGTGACATGGACGAATGAAAAGGGTGAGACAATCGGTGAGCTTGCCATTCATGTCGATGAAAAGCTTGCGCTTACCGTTGAAAAGATCAATTACAGCTGTGATGAACTGCTTGACCTCTTTGATTTGGCAGCGGAGATCGGAAACGGACATCGTTTCGGTGAAATTGTCTCTGTCGGAAAAAACATCTGCATTGCTCAGTATAAGGACAGCAATGCCGTTCAGCTGATTGCTCTCAGAAACGGAAGCAGTAAATCGAATACTTCAGGTACGAGCGGCAGCAAGAAGCCGGGGTCATCTAAACATAGTAAGCCTGATAGTGAAGATTACGACGATCAGGATGATCAGGACGACGATCAGGATGGCCAGGACGACGATCAGGATGGTCAGGACGACGATCAGGATGGTCAGGACGACGATCAGGATGGTCAGGACGATGATCAGGATGGTCAGGACGACGACCAGGATGACGATGATGACACCTGTCTGCATTCTTTCGGAAGCTGGAGCAGAGGCAGCGAAAGCAGGCATGTCCGCATCTGTGAGAAATGCGGATATCAGCAGTGGCAGAATCATAATTTTGATTATGACGGTGCTTCCGCGGATAGTCATACCTGCTCAGTATGCGGCCGGACAGACGCGTGCGATTACGGCAGCTGGGAACAGAAAAAGGATCAGCACACACATACCTGCTCAGTGTGCGGCGGTGAGGAGGCAGGCGATCATATCCTTGCGGATGCAATCTCCGGCGGCGATGGAACGCATAGGCGCGAATGTGAAGTCTGCGGATATGCGGAGAATGCAAACTGCAGCTATGGCGCGGCAGTGTCGAACAATGACGGCACACACAGCTATACCTGTACAGAGTGCGGCTATGCTGAAAAGAAATCCTGCAGTTACGGTAAAGCTCAGTCGGGCGGCGATGGCACACACAGCGCAGAGTGCTCTGTCTGCGGCTATCGTCAGGCAAAACAGGTCTGTGTCTACGGCGAATGGGTGTCCGGAAAAGATGGAACGCACAGTGCAAAATGCTTACTTTGCGGATATGAAGTGAGCGGGAACTGTACATATGGCGCCTGGTCAGGAAATGCAGACGGAACACATAAGCAAACCTGCAGTATCTGCGGATATGCCCAGACGGAAAGCTGCAGCATCAGTGAATGGAAATCAAACAATGATGGAACTCATACAGGTACCTGTTCTGTCTGCAGTGATGTTCAAAGTGAAAGCTGCGCCTCCGCTGACGGCACAGCTGTAACGGAGAAAAACGGTTATCATGTGCTGACCTGTGCGAAGTGCTCGGCGAAGTCTACTGTGGCCTGCACTTACGGTGAATGGTCCAAGGGGGATACTGTCGGAACGCATACCCACACATGCAGTGTATGCAGCTATACGAAAGCGGAAGCCTGCACTTATACCGATTGGACAAATAATGAAAACGGCACACACACCGGTGTCTGCACCGTATGTGAAGCTGAAAATACAGTTAACTGTAATTTCGGCGCCTGGGTGAGTGAGGGCGGCCAGCATACGGCAGCCTGTATGTCTTGCGGATTCACAAAATCTGAAACCTGCAGCCCGCAGGGAGAGTATGTTACAAATAATGACGGTACACATTATCAGGTATGCGCTGTCTGCAGCGGAAAGGTTACTTCGAACTGCAGTATATCGGCAGACGCACCTGCATCTCCGGATCCGAGTAATTCCGCTCAGCATATTGGAAGTTGTACGCTTTGCGGCGGCAGTGTGGCAGCACCGCATGAAATGGGTACCTGGAGTCAGGGAGATGAAAGTGGGAAGCATATCCGCAGCTGCTCAGTCTGCGGACAGAGTGAGACACAGAGCTGTACGTATTCGTGGAGCGTTCCGGATACGATGAATCCGACGCATCATGTAGGAACCTGTTCTGTTTGCGGCGGCACGAAGATTGTGGACGGACATCAGCTTTCCGGGTGGGAGAGCACTGAAATAATACATTCCCGCTACTGTATGCTGTGTGCGTATAGGTTCAGTGAAGGTCATACATGGAGTGCGTGGAGTATATATATCACAGGAGGTAAGCACTACAGGATGTGCAGTACCTGTAATTATCTTCAGGTGGCTTCCTGCAGCAGCTTCACGCCAAGCGGTGCCGGTGAACATAAATGCACTGACTGCGGTACGGTATATTACTGTGACTGGATCGATAAGACTGAAGGCGGTGTGACGACACAGGTCTGCAAGTGGTGCGGTCAGACCAAGAACGAACTGGGATCTAAGGCGCAATCTCTTTCCGGCGGCAATGCTTCAACGGAAAGTGAGACGCTTCCGGAGGACGCCGTAACATCGCAGAGTGAATCGCTTCCGGAGAATGCTGCATCATCGCAGAGTGAATCGCTTCCGGAGGATCCCGCATCATCGCAGAGTGAATCACTGTCTGAGAATGAGACCTCATCACAAATCGAAGATGCATCTTCGAATGAAAATGAAGCATTGGGACAGCAGGAGACTTCGTCACAGACAGAATCAGCAGCTTAAATATCGCAGATGTAATCGGAATACTATAAACGAATTCATTTTTATGTATTGTTAAGTTCAGAATTTTTAATAACAAATCTGCCGTCTGCTTATGTCGGAGCGGACGGCAGATTTAGTTTTTCATAATGTACAGAAAACGTGTCGGCGGCTCGTTTTTCGCTGCCTCAGCGCACGAAAGGAGATCCGAGCTGCAGATCCGTACAGCAGTTCATTAAGAGGAAATTTCGCAATGCGTGTTGGACCCAAAATGCAGTCTTTCGCAGAATATATAAAAAAATTTCGGTCGATATGGCTATTTCTGCTGGTTTGCAATGTCATACTCCACGGAAAGATGCTTCTGTCAATGGGTATCGGTGTCGACACTGAGCTTCTCATTGGCATGGAAGACGGTTTCTATACGGCTTCCATGAACACCGGGCGACAGTGGTATGGCTATCTGGCGAAGCTGCTGAATGAGGGACAGTACAATCCGTATTTTAATGGCGTGTTAAGTCTTATGCTTTTTGTTCTGGCTGTCATTCTGTGGACTTATCTTTTCTATATCATTACGGAGAAAGAAAATGTAAGCGGCATATTAGGGTTCGGCCTGATGTTTTCCGGAGCTGCAATTATGACGGAGCAGTGTTATTTTCGGATGCAGATCGCCGAGGAACTGATTGGGTTCTGCGTTTTGGGTTTATCACTTTGTTTCACCTTCAGATGGTTGGCAGAGAGAAGTTTTATATATCTGCCTGCGGCCGTCCTGTCGGCTGTTTTTTGTTTTGGCATCTATCAGGCGTTCGTCCCGCTGTATATTCTGGGCGCGGTTATCGTTGTTTTCCTGATGATTTTCTTTTCTGATCACTTAGAGAAATATCAGAAGCCCGGACTTTCTGCCTGGATACTGATTTTGAAGTGTATCCTGATCTTTTTACTGAGTTATGCTGTGAATCAGATTATCACGCGGGTTTTTTTTAATCAGCTCGGTGGGTATCTGACATCGCAGATCTGCTGGTCACGAAGCAGCTGGAAGACCTGTGCCCGTGCGATTCTGACGCATATGGAACGGGTTTTTAAGGGGAGTGTCACATATTATCCGAAATGGCTGTGGGTCTTTGTGATTTATGTGACAGCGGCCTCGTTAGTGAGAATCATGAGGAAAAAGAAAGCGTTAGCAGCCGGAATCATTGCGACTGGGATGCTGCTTCTTTCACCGTTCTATCTTACGATTTTGATGGGGACTTCTCCGGTTGCACGCGCTCAGTATAATCTTGTCATAGCAGCGGGTTTCTTTATTTATGTGTCATTCCTTCTGGTTTCTTCTTCGAAAAAGGTTGGCATGTGTCCTATACTCGTTCTGGCAGCAGTCCTGTGCTGCGGCACACAGATCAAAAATACCTCCGTTTTGAACTATACGGATGAAATACGAAGTGAGCAGGATATTACAACGGGAGAACAACTGATAGCTCAAATTGATATGCTGCAGGATGAAGATCATTCCGTACCTGTCTATTTTGTTGGGTCCCATTCTTCAAAACTTAATTCTTCCTGTCGAAGAGGAGAGGTGATAGGGTACTCAATTTTTGAATGGGATGCCGGAGGGGAACCCTATTGTTATAACAGTACTCGTCGTGCGATAAATTTTCTGAAGACGCTGGGAACTGTTTACAAACAGGCAAAGTCGGCTGATGCACTTGCAGTACTCGAAAAGCATGAGGATCTTCCGGACTGGCCGGAAGAGGGCAGTATTATTAAAGAGGACGGGATCATACTGGTTCACTTTTCCTGATATTGAGTTCAGCAGAAAGATCTGCGGGATATTTTCAATTGTCCCTCTGTGCGAAAAGACAGATAATGATTCAGGCTTATTTTTGAACCTTCGGATGACTCCTCGGTCTCTATGCCGAAGAGATGACAAAAGGAACTGCTGCCTGCAGTTCCTTTTGTGATATCCGGTTATTTCAGCATACAAAATGAAGTGCCGGCAGCAACTCATTTTGTTATGCACATCAGTAAGCCGCATCGTGGACGCCGGCGATTGCGCGTCCGGAAGGCTCATTCATTTTTTTGAAAGCTTCATCCCATTCCAGTGCCTTGGCGGTAGAACAGGCGACTGAAGCCTCGTGAGGAACGCATTTTGCTGCACTTTCAGACGGAAAGTGTTTCGCAAATACGGTTCGATAGTAATACTCCTCTTTTGTTGCCGGAGTGTTGATCGGGAAACGCTTATCTGCGAGTGCAAACTGGGCATCGGTGATCATATCATCGGTCATTTTTCGCAGCGTATCGATCCAGGAATAACCGACACCATCGGAGAACTGTTCCTTCTGTCTCCAGACGATTTCGTCCGGGAGCAGATCCTTGAAGGCCTCGCGAACCACCCATTTTTCAATCTTCATGCGGCCGTTTGCATCGAGACCGCACATTTTGAGCTCCGGATCAAGCCGCATTGCGATGTCAATAAATTCTTTGTCGAGGAAGGGGACACGCCCCTCAACGCCCCACGCAGCAAGTGCTTTGTTGGCACGCAGACAGTCGTAGAGATGCAGCTTCGAGAGCTTGCGCACAGTCTCTTCATGGAATTCCCTCGCATCAGGTGCTTTGTGGAAGTACAGATAGCCGCCGAAGAGTTCGTCGGAGCCTTCCCCGGAGAGCACCATCTTAATTCCCATGCTTTTGATGACTCTTGCAAGCAGGAACATCGGAGTCGCCGCGCGAACAGTTGTGATATCATAGGTCTCAAGGTGATAAATAACATCATCGATGGCGTCGAGAGCTTCCTGGATGGTAAAATGCACCTCGTGGTGAACAGTTCCGATAAATTCGGCAGCTTTCCTTGCCGCCTTGAGATCCGGAGAATCCGCGAGACCGATCGCGAAAGAATGAAGCCTCGGCCACCACGCCCCCTCTGTATCGTCGGATTCGATTCTGTTGAGCGCATATTTTGCGGTGATTGCTGCGATAACAGAACTATCAAGGCCGCCGGAGAGCAGGACACCGTACGGCACGTCAGACATCATCTGCCGTTTGACAGCTGCCATGAGTCCGCTGCGGACAGCTGATACATAGTCTTCGGTTTCAGGAGCAGCGATACCGGAGGCATTTGCAAATGCGGCACCGTCCTGTACAGCATCATAGGATTCCCAGTCACGATGATACCAGACAGACGTTTCGCCGGTAGAAGAGTCGTAGACTGTTCCCGGAAGGAATTCCGTGATGGCTGTGCAGACTCCTTCGAGGGCTTTGAGCTCGCTGGCGACAAAGTGATGGCCATCGGAATCCCAGCCCTGATAGAGCGGAATAATTCCGATATGGTCGCGGGCAATGATATAGCGGTCCTGTTCGGTGTCATAAAGGCAGAAGGCGAAAATGCCGTTCAGATCTTCAAGAAAATCAGCTCCTTTGTCCCGATAGAGCGCAAGGATGACTTCACAGTCGGAGCCTGTCAGGAAATGATACTTCCCTTCGTATCTTGCCCGGATCTCCAGATGATTGTATATTTCTCCGTTGGCTGCGAGGACAAGTCGGCCGTCCTCGCTGTAGAGCGGCTGCTTGCCGGAGAGCGGGTCGACAATTGCAAGCCGTTCATGGCAGATAACCGCTCGGTCACCGGTAAAGACACCGGACCAGTCCGGCCCTCTGTGACGAATCTTTCGGCTCATCCCGATCACGTCGTCTCTGTATTTCAGAGCATCTTCTGCGTCAAACATTCCTACAAAACCACACATATTATGCCTCCTTTGACATAGCTTTTCTGCAGCCGAAAATGAAGCTGCGGCTGAACAACTGGAAAATGCACCAAAGCCGGTCCTAAGCGGAAACGGCTCTGGTGCTGCTGCATATAAAATTTTTACTTTACTTATTCAACGTCCTGCAGGGCCTCAAAACCTTCTTCACCGGTGCGTACCTTGACGACGCGGTCGACATTGTAGACGAAGATCTTGCCGTCTCCGATATGTCCTGTGTAGAGTGCCTTCTTAGCTGCGGCTATAACGGAATCAACCGGAATCTCGGCAACGATGACTTCAACCTTGACTTTAGGAAGAAGTGTAGCATCGATTTCGGCGCCGCGGTAATATTCACCTGCACCCTTTTGGACACCGCAGCCCATAACCTGTGTCACAGTCATGCCGGTGACACCGAGATCATTCATTGCTTTCTTGAGGGCGTCATATCTTGTCAGCTTGGCGATAATGACAACCTTGTGAATGCCGGATTCTGATGCAATCGGTGCGCCGACGACCGGAACAGCGGCATTTTTCTTCACTTCCGAAGCCTTTTCATAATCACTTTCGCCAAGGCTCGTATTTTCATTGACGTTCATTGTCATGGTATTGGAGATATCCATGATTGCGAAACCGGCGTAAGCAGACGGAAGACCGTGCTCAGTGGCATCAAGACCTATGATCTCTTCCTCTTCGGTGACGCGGAGCCCTACAGTATGCTTGATAATCAGGAATGCGATTGTGATCGTGACAACTGTCCAGATAATGGTAATGCCCATGCCGCCGAACTGCTTGATGAGCTGCGTGAAGCCGCCGCCGTAGAAGAGACCCTTATTGATGCCGGCGATTGCAAAGCCCGGTGCCGTATCTGTTGCGAAGAGACCGACAGCAATTGTGCCCCAGATGCCGTTGAACATATGAACCGCAACCGCACCGACCGGATCATCGACGTGAGTTACATTATCATTGAACCAAACACCGAAGACAACGAGAAGACCTGCTACAGCGCCGATTATTGCAGCACCTGCACAATCTGTTACATCGCAGGGGGCGGTAATCGCTACAAGACCTGCAAGAGAAGCGTTGAGGCACATGGAGACATCAGGCTTGCCGTATTTAAGCCATGTAAAGATCATGCAGACAACAGTTGCAACAGCGGGAGCAACCGTTGTCGTAAGGAAAACAGAGCCGAGTGTCGGGATGTCTGTGGCTGCTGCACCGTTGAAGCCGTACCAGCCGAGCCAGAGAATAAAGACGCCGAGACAGGCAATAACAAGGCTGTGTCCCGGGAAGGCATTGACCTTGACTACCTTTCCTGATTTGTCTTTTACAAATTTGCCGATACGCGGGCCGAGCATCCAGGCACCGATGAAAGCACAGATGCCGCCTACCATATGAATGCAGTTGGATCCGGCATAATCGTGGAAGCCCCACTGTGCGAGAAAGCCTCCGCCCCATGTCCAATGCGCTTCGATCGGGTAAATCACCGCTGAGATGACTGCGGAATAGATGCAATAGGAGAGGAACTTTGTACGCTCGGCCATTGCACCGGAGACAATCGTCGCTGTAGTAGCACAGAAGACGAGGTTAAATACAAATGAAGAATAATCGAAATTGCCATAATTGCTGAAGACATCAAAGGTGAATTTTCCGGCGAAGCCGTTCAGCATATTTTCGCCGAGCATGAGCGAAGCACCGCAGATAAACCACATGACTGTTCCGATACAGAAGTCCATCAGGTTTTTCATCAGAATGTTTCCGGTGTTTTTCGCTCTTGTAAAACCGGCTTCGCACATGGCAAAACCGGCCTGCATCCAGAAGACTAAGGCGGCACCGATCAGAAACCAGACGCCGTAGACCTCATTGCTGATTACATTCAATATTTCCTGTGTCATAATAATCTCCCTCCAATATGTACCGACTCGATGACAGTATGTCATGTTATCAGTTCGCCCTTTATGCGTCTGAAGGCCGATCGCTCCGACAGGTGTCATAAAAGAAATAAAAAAAGAACCGGTCGGGCAGCGGCGCTTTGCATTCATATTCAAGCGCCGTTGCCTGACCGATTCTTTTTTATTGAATCATTGTATACAAAAGTTTCAGTTCCGTCAACTTCCAAGAATGACCAATTTGAACAGGAAAATGCAATTAAATATGTTGAAAATACACAATTCTTTTGGAAGCTGCTGAACTGTTTCCATGTGATCGTCAGGCGAAATTATTGGGAAGTCGGTCGGGTGGAAGCCTCTTCCTGATGCCTGCACAAGAGGGGCAGGTATCAGGAAGCGTCAAAAATCCGGCAGGAAGCTGTTTCCTGCCGGATCAATGATCAGCGTCGGTATGGCGGTGAAGAATTCAGGCTGTCTGCCGGCCTCCATAACAAACTATTTATGCCGGGAAATAAGCGCAGGCTTATTCAGCATCAGCATCGATGTACTGAGCAGAGAGCTCGGAGATGGTGCCGTCCTCAAGCATCTCTTCGATGGCGCCGTTGATGGCGTCAAGGAGCTCTGTGTTGCCTTTCTGAACAGCGATTGCATATTCTTCGGATGCGAAAGCTTCCTCGTCTTCAACGATCATAAGTCCTTCATTGTCGCTGACATACTTCTGGGCTGTAGCGGAGTCGATGACAACGACGTCACATTTTCCGTTCATGAGCTCCATGATGCACTCGGTTCCCTTCTTGAAGGCTTCATAATTTGTGTAGCCAAGCTCCTGTACACAGGTCTCGCCTGTGTAGCCCTGAACAACGGCGATGCCTTTTCCTTCCATATCTGCCGCACAGGTGATGTCAGAATCTTCCGGAACGATCATAACCTGAGTAGCGGTGTAATACGGAGTTGAAAAATCAACTGATTTAGCGCGTTCTTCCGTCATCGTCATGCCGGCGATGGTGGCATCGATCTGACCGTTCTGAAGGGCGATCAGAAGAGAGTCGAATTCCATGCTCTGCATTTCGACGTCGCAGCCGAGGCGATTTCCGATTTCAACGGCGATCGCCATGTCGATGCCGTCATATTCATTCAGAACGCCGTTAGCAGAGATGAATTCAAATGGCGGAAATTCCGGATTTGTTGCGAAAGTGATCTTGTCAATGCCGTCAGCGGAGACAAGAGAGGTGCCCATGATGATCATTGCGGCTGCAGTAAAGAGACCTGTGATAAACGATTTTTTCATGACATTTTCCTTTCCCTAATATAGCTTTGTTTAAAAATTGATGGATCTATGATGACAGCGATTGAAGACATGCCGGTATCTTATATGGTCATGAGGACTCCATTCTTTTAAAAATCTGATCGGATGATATACGGGGGTGCCTCATACCGGAAATGTGCTGCAGCCGCTGAAATCTGCCTGAATTGTAATGCATCTAAAATATCAGCGCGTTTCTGACTTCAACGCATTTCAAATCTTAACGCCGCTTCTGATTTCAACGCACTTCAGATCATAACGGTATTTTTGAAGATGCCGTCTGCCTGCTGAAATAAGCCCTGAATGGCTCAGAGGATCTTACTCAGGAACTCTTTTGCCCGCGGTGAACTCGGATTGGTGAACATCTTCTCCGGAGTATCGTCCTCCATAATAATACCCTCATCCATAAAGAGGACGCGGCTTGCCACCTCGCGCGCAAAACCCATTTCATGCGTAACGATGACCATGGTCATGCCGGTGTCCGCAAGGGACTTCATAACACTTAAGACCTCTCCGACCATTTCGGGATCGAGAGCCGAAGTCGGTTCATCGAAAAGCATGACCTCAGGATTCATCGCAAGAGCCCTGGCGATAGCGACTCGCTGTTTCTGGCCGCCGGAGAGCTGAATCGGGTAATTGTCCGCCTTGTCGGCGAGACCAACCCGTGTGAGAAGTTCCATAGCGCGCTTTTCGGCTTCTTCCGGTGTCATTTTCTTGAGCTTGACCGGGGCATAGGTGATATTTTTTAAAATGGTAAAATGCGGGAACAGATTGAAGTGCTGGAAGACCATGCCCATCTTCTGACGGACCTTATTGATATCTGTGCCGGGACTGTTAATGATCTGACCATCCAGGGCAATGGTGCCGCCGGTTGCTTCTTCGAGCTGGTTAAGACAGCGGAGAAATGTACTTTTGCCGGATCCGGACGGGCCTATGATGACAACGACTTCGCCCTGATGGATTCTGGTGGAGATGCCCTTCAGAACCTCGAGCTCGTCAAAGCTTTTTCGGAGATCCGAGGTCTCAATCATGACGGGAGCATTTTTAGAAAAAGTTACTTTTGAAGTCATGGCGCCTCCTTAACGGATATCGGATTTTCGCAGAGCATTTTCGACCTTCTTCAGGGCGAGAGTCAGAATCTTGATCAGGACATAGTAGATGATGGCTGTGCCGATGAGGGGCATGAATGCAAGGAATGTGGCACTTTTGATAAAATCACCCGCTTTCTGGATATCCATCAGACCAACGTAACCGACGATCGCTGTCTCCTTAATGAGCACGATAAACTCATTGCAGAGGGTGGGGAAGATGTTCTTCAGAGCCTGAGGAAGCACAATCCCGAACATGGTCTGCGCGGAACTTAAGCCGAGGGAACGGCCGGCTTCGGTCTGTCCCTTGTCAATCGAAAGGATGCCGGCACGGATAATCTCCGAGACGTAGGCACCTGAATTGACGCCGAAGGCGATCGCTGCGATGATCCATTTCGGAATATCAATGGTCGCAAAAACCACGAAGTAGATGATCATCAGCTGGGTGACGGACGGTGTGCCCCGGATGACATCGGTGTAGATGAGACCGATTGTCTTAAGGATACGGTTTTTTGAAAGATTGCACATTGCAATCAGGAAACCGATGATGATGCCGATCACGACTGCAACGAGAGACACTTTGATAGTGACACCGATACCGCGGACAAGCAGCATATAGCGGTCGTCCTCAATAAAGCAGCGGGTGAACTGTTCAGACCATGAACCCATAAAACCCTCCGAAATGCAGACGCTTCAGGCAGAAGCAAAATCTGCCGCGAAGCGCTTTGAGATAAGAAAGCGGATAAAATTCATATTCTGTATATTCTATTCGCGTATCTTGAAGTTTGTCAATAGCCGTGCATAAAATATGCATAACTTATGCATATTGCGTCCTGTTCAAGACAACGGCTTCAAAAAAAAGAGGACCGGCGATCCAATGCATAATGGTCGAGATACGTTGACAGAAACAATAAGAAATGTTACTATCTTGATGTTTAGGCGCATTACTTACTTATTATATAAAAGTAATCGGAATTGTTACGGCAATGCGCTGACAGTTGAGAAGGAAGGTATACACGTCCCTGAAATGGGGCGTGCTTTTTTACACAAGGAGAGGAATATGAAAAATACAGTGGAGATCAGATGGCACGGCCGCGGCGGCCAGGGGGCGAAGACAGCCGCTCTTCTGCTCGCGGATGTCGCGTTCGAGACCGGCAAATTCGTCCAGGGCTTTCCGGAATACGGTCCGGAGCGCATGGGGGCACCGATTACGGCGTACAACCGAATCAGCGATCAGGATATACGTGTGCATTCGAATATCTATGAGCCGGATTATGTTGTCGTTGTCGATGAGTCGCTTCTCGAAGCCGTTGATGTGACGGCGGGACTTAAAAAGGAAGGTGCGATTATTGTCAATACGCCGAAGAGCAAAGAGGAGATTCTGCCCCATCTGCGAGGATATGAAGGCGGCGTTTATACCATTGATGCAAGGAAGATCTCCGTGGAGGCACTGGGAAAGTATTTTCCGAATTCACCGATGCTCGCGGCGATTGTCAAGGTCAGCGGCGTCATGGACAGGGAGACCTTTATGAGTGAGATGCGCGGCTCTTATGCGCATAAATTTGCCTCAAAGCCGGAAGTCATTGAGGGCAACATGAAGGCTCTTGAACTGGCTTTCGATGCGGTTCGATGAAGCTTTGGAAATATAAAATAAGGCAGGAAGCAATGCCGTCATTCCCAGGAGACGGCATCGGACGTGGTGTTCGATGGCTCACGAAGCCGCTGCTGACGGCTCAACAGATGCAAACATAAAAAGAGGAATAACGATGGATTTTAATAAATTAGGCGCGGATTGCAGCTGGAAGGATCTGACAGAAGGAATGCAGATCTATGAGGGTGGCACGAGCAAAAGATTTATAACAGGTGAATGGGCTTCGATTAAGCCGGAATTTATTGCCGATAAGTGCATTCAGTGTCTTCTTTGCGCACCGGTATGTCCTGATAGTGCAATCCCGGTAAAGGATTCAAAGCGCGGTGAATTTGATTATGACCACTGCAAGGGCTGCGGGATCTGTGTTAATGCCTGCAAGGTGGGTGCAATTGTTATGGAAGGAGTGAATAAATAATGGCAAAGAGAGACCGTTTATCCGGCAATGAGGCGGTGGCGGAGGCGCTGCGTCAGATTAATCCGGATGTTATGCCCGCATTCCCGATCACTCCGTCAACTGAGATTCCGCAGTATTTTTCGAAATTCTGTGCGAACGGTCAGGTTGACACGGAATTTATTCCGGTAGAGTCCGAGCATTCCGCGATGTCTGCGGCCATCGGAGCAGAAGCGGCCGGTGCCCGTACTGTATCAGCGACTTCTTCTGCCGGTATGGCCCTTATGTGGGAAGAGCTGTATCTCGCCAGCGCGAACCGTCTTCCGCTGTGTCTGGCACTTGTAAACCGCGCGCTTTCCGGACCGATCAATATCAATTGCGACCACTCCGATTCAATGGGTGCCCGGGATACCGGCTGGATTCAGATCTATGCGGAAACAAATCAGGAGGCATATGACAACATGGTGCAGGCGTACAGAATTGCCGAGGCAGCGGATGTCCGTCTTCCGATTATGGTTTGTCAGGATGGTTTTATTACTTCCCATGCAGTTCAGAATATTACCCTGATGGATGACGCGGAGGTTAAGGGCTTTGTCGGTGAATATAAGCCGGAGCATTCCCTTCTCGGCGATGTGATGTCAGTCGGCCCTTATTCCATCACGAACTATTATATGGAAGCGCGCCGAGCGCAGGCAGAAGCTCTTCATAATGCCAAGGCTGTCATTAAAAAAGTCGGTGAAGAGTTCGGAAAACTCACAGGACGCTCTTACGGCTGGTTTGAGGAATACCGGATGGAAGACGCCGAGTATGCGATTGTCCTGATCGGCTCCGCAGCGGGTACAGCCAAGGATGCTGTCGACAGGCTGCGTGAGGCAGGGAAAAAGGCCGGCCTGATCAAGATCCGTATGTTCCGTCCTTTCCCGGCTGCTGAGATAGCGGAAGCCCTCAAGAATGTGAAGGCCGCCGGTCTCATGGACCGCACGGAGAGCTTCAATGACAACGCCGGTCCGATTGGCACAGAAGTTTCAACTGCCCTTTTCCGTGCAAAGAAGAACTGCGAAACCATCAATTACGTCTATGGCCTCGGCGGACGGGATGTCCGGGTTGAAGACATTGAGAAGGTTTTCGCTGATCTTGAGGACGCTGCTAAGAACGGTACAACCGATTATTACCGCTATCTTGGTGTAAGAGAATAAGGGGGGAGAGGACAATGGCTTACAATTTTAAAGAAATCATGAATCGGCCCGAGCGTCTCGCTCCGGGTCACAGAATGTGTGCCGGCTGCGGCGGTACAATCGCTGTCCGCAATGTGCTTCGGGCGCTCCACGAAGGCGACAAAGCGGTCATTGGCAATGCGACGGGCTGCCTCGAAGTTTCAACCTTTACTTATCCGTATGTTGCCTATGAGGACAGTTATATTCACAATGCTTTCGAAAATGCCGGTGCTACGATGTCCGGTGTCGAAGGGGCGTATAAGGCTCTGAAGCGCAAGGGAAAGCTGCCGGAAGAGGCTGATACAAAATTCATCACATTTGGCGGCGACGGGGGCACGTATGATATCGGTCTTCAGTCGCTCTCCGGCGCGATGGAGAGAAATCATGACATGGTTTATGTCTGCTATGACAACGGTGCCTACATGAATACCGGTATTCAGAGATCTTCCGCTACACCGATGTTTGCTGACACCACAACAACACCGGTCGGTACAAAGTCCAACGGCAAGCCTCAGAACCGCAAAGACCTTGCTTCCATTATTGCGGCTCATGATGTGCCGTATGTCGGCCAGACGACATTTATTAAAAATTTTAAGGATCTGCATACCAAGGCGGAAAAGGCAATCTATACACCGGGAGCGGCTTTCCTCAATATTCTTGCTCCCTGTCCGAGAGGCTGGAGATACAATACTCCGGACATTATGGAGATCTGCTCTCTGGCAGTTGAGACCTGCTACTGGCCGCTTTTCGAGGTGATTGAAGGAAAGTGGATTCTGAACTATGAACCGAAGAACAAACTTCCGATCGAAGACTGGCTGGTAAAACAGGGGCGCTTTAAGCATCTCTTCAAGAAGGACAATGAATATCTTATCGAGGCCTTCCAGAACGAAGTTGACAGAAGGTGGAATGAGCTGCTTACCAGGGTAAACGGATAATGATCATGGAAATTGAGGGCTGATTTCAGTATTCGTGGAGGATCATTTACGAAACTGACCGGATGGCTTTCATCGGAGCAAAGCAGAAAACGGATTAAAAAGAGGACGCTAATGTATCGTATCATGTCGGCCGACGAAGCTGTCGGCCTGATCAAGGACGGTGACTGCATTTGTGTAAATTCATTTGTCGGAATTGAAAATCCGGCTGAACTGCATGAGGCAATCCACCGGAGATATCTTGAGACAAATTCACCAAAAAATCTGACTGTTATCTCCAGTGCCGGTTTCGGCGTGTGGGATGAGAACAGGGCTGCCGAAGGCTATATCCGCGATGGGGCGGTGAAGAAGCTGATCTGTGGTCATTTTGGGGCGATGCCAAGCACAAAGAAGCTTGTTCTTGAGGATCGATTCGAGGCCTACAATCTTCCACTGGGCTGTATCTCTCATGCGATCCGCGCGCAGGCAGGCGGAATACCGGGCTCTCTTTCAAAAGTCGGACTGGATATTTTCGTGGATCCGAGATATGAGGGCCCCGGGATCAACAGCATTTCCAAAGACGACTCACTTATTACTCTGCAGGAGGTTGCGGGGGAGGAATTCCTGTATTACCGTCTGCCGAAGATTAATGTGGCAATTATCAAGGGGACGGCGGCAGACTATAAGGGCAATATTTCCTTTGATGATATGTACACTTCCGGGGATGCGCTTTCGATCTGTCAGGCAGTCAGGGCAAACCGCGGAAAGGTCATTGTGCAGGTGGATTATCTCATCAGCAATCCGACCCGTCCGCGAAATACGATCATCCCGGGCTGCTTCGTGGATGCGATTGTGTTGGAGCGGCCTTCTGAGAAGCCGACAGCCTATAAAGCACTGACAGGAAGCTTTGAAATTCCCTATAATGAATGGGAGGACTGGAACAAACAGCTTGAGCCGCTTACCCAGGTGCGTCATACAAAGGCCAATACAGCGGCAAAGATTATCGGCCGGCGGGCGGAGAAAGAACTGCGGCAGGACGACATCGTCAATATCGGAATCGGTATTCCGGAGATGGTTGCCCGGTATGCGAGGAAATCCGGGATGATGAATTACATCACGCTTACGGTGGAATCGGGGGGTGTCGGAGGATTTCCTGCGTCGGGAACACATTTCGGGGCGATGATCGGTGCGACAGCTGTTTATGATATGGCCAACCAGTTTGACCTTTATGACAACGGCGGCCTTAATATCTGCTTTATGGGCGCGATGGAGGTTGATCGGTACGGCAATGTCAACGCGCAACGGGGACCATGTGC
>R11__coassemble_137_pt1 | contig 53396 bp, 39 predicted proteins | sample R11__metabat2_low_PE_006 | metagenome-assembled genome bin R11 | reverse complement strand
GTTCTGAATCTATGGTTTAGCACTACTTTTTTCTTTTAAGTCCGAAAGACAGGTTATATAGCACTATTACCGAAAATGGAAGCCATAACATTCAATTTTCACAGAATTCCTGATAAGTTTCTGTGAAAAACTCCTATTGTCCGTCACCTGCGTCTGCGGATCGGTTCTTTCTGGTCTCAATTACACTTCAAACATCAGATCCGCATAGGACGGCATCGGCCAGAGTTCTCTGTCAACGAGCATTTCGGCACGGTCAATCGGTTTTCTCAGAGCTTCCATCGCCGGAACGACATGATCTCTGAAATAAACCGCCTGCTCCCGTCCGAAAGCAGTCTTCTCGGCTGTCCGGTTTTCCCTTTCCAGAAGATCGTATGCGTCCTTTGCCTCCCGAAGAAGTTTCATGAGCGCATCCACCTTCTCTTTCATCACGGAACTGTCTGCACCGCATGCCGTCACCGCATTTGCGGAAGCGGCAATGTTTCCGGCACATTTCATAATCGCAGGCATGAGCTCTTTGCCGGCCATGTCGAGCATGGTTCTCGCTTCAATATTGATATCCTTCGCATAAGTGTCGTACTTAACTTCTGTCCTGCTCAAAAGCTCTTTCTCAGAAAATACGCCGAACGCTTCGAACATGCTGACTGAAGCTTCCGTAACAAGCGCAGGAACAGCATCCACAAAATTACTGATGATCGGCAGGCCCCTTCTTTTTGCCTCCTCTGTCCATTCGCCGGAATAACCATTGCCGCTGAAAATAATTCTCTGATGTTCTGTTGCGTAACGCTTTATTAATTCCTGCACCTTACTGTCAAAATTCTGTTCTCCCGCCTGTTCAAGCTCATCACAGGCTTCATGGAAGGCCTCCGCAACAATTGTATTAAGTACAACATTGGCGGCCGCAATCGAATCCCTCGAACCGACCATGCGGAACTCGAATTTGTTGCCCGTGAACGCAAAAGGAGATGTTCTGTTGCGGTCCGTTGCATCCTTCTTGATATCGTTGAGTGAAGAAACGCCGGTTTCAAGCCTGCCGCCTTCTTTCGAAGAATCTGCACGTCCGGTAGAGACAAGCTGATCGATCACATCTTCAAGCTGTTCCCCGAGAAAGACCGAGATCACAGCCGGCGGTGCTTCATTGCCTCCGAGACGACGGTCATTGCCGACATCGGAAGCGGATTCTCTAAGCAGATCCGCATGCCTGTCCACCGCCCTCAAAATACAGGTAAGGACCAGCAGAAACTGCGTATTTTCATTTGGAATCTTTCCCGGATCCAGGAGATTCATCCCGTCATCCGTCATAAGAGACCAGTTATTGTGCTTTCCGGAGCCATTGACGCCGTCAAACGGTTTTTCATAAAGAAGGCAGCGAAGCCCGTGACGCGTTGCCACACGCTTCAGTGTCTGCATAATAACCTGGTTGTGATCCACAGCGACATTTACTTTTTCAAAAATCGGCGCAAGCTCATGCTGAGCCGGTGCCACCTCATTGTGCTGTGTTTTTGCCGGAACACCGAGCTTCCAGAGTTCTGTATTTACATCGCGCATGTATGCCGCGATCCGTGGACGAAGTGTGCCGAAATAATGATCATCCAGTTCCTGTCCCTTCGGCGGCATCGCACCGAACAGAGTGCGTCCTGTAAAGACAAGATCCTTTCTACGCAGGTATTTTTCCCGGTCGATAATAAAATATTCCTGCTCCGGACCGACATAAGGCGTCACCCGCTTTGCTTCCGTATTTCCGAACAGGCGGATCAGCCGCAGTGCCTCACGATTGATCGCTTCCATGGACCGCAGCAGCGGTGTTTTCTGATCGAGTGCTTCTCCCGTATAAGAGCAGAACGCAGTCGGGATACACAATGTTGCCCCGCCTTCATCATGCCGGACAAAAGCAGGAGAGGTGCTGTCCCAGATCGTATAGCCTCTCGCCTCAAAGGTCGCGCGAAGACCTCCCGATGGAAATGAAGAGGCATCCGGCTCTCCCTTGATCAGTTCCTTTCCGGACAGGCTTGCCAGCACCTTGCCGCTCTCAAGCGGCGCACCGATAAACGCATCATGCTTTTCCGCAGTCACACCCGTCAGCGGCTGGAACCAGTGTGTAAAATGTGTTGCACCCTGTTCAATCGCCCACTCTTTCATCTCGTGCGCAATCATATCAGCCGTCTCGATATCGAGTTCTGCGCCTTCTTCAATATTTTTCTTGAGGGCTTTGTAAACCTTCTTCGGAAGTCGCTGCTGCATGACAGTCTCATTGAAGACATCCTGTCCGAAGATTTCCTGCGTATTCACGGCATTTACATCCATACTGCTGCTCCCTTATCCACTCACAAAGAACATTGTGTTTTTCAGTTTCCTTCTTCCTGCTTCTTTGATGACAGAACATCCTGAAGCGTCTCGTTTGAATCGTCCAGAATCAGGCTCAGTGCTCTCTTCCGGTTATCAACCCGCACATTCGTCCAGGCCCCGCCGTATTCGCCGTCGAAGGTCCAGGGAATCTCTGTTTCACTCGAAAGCTCGATCCAGTCCGTTCTGAAAAAATCAATGAGCTGGGTGTCATAATTCTGCGTCATGAGTGCTCCGACGATTTCCTGCATTTCAAAGATATTTTTCGGATTATGAACCATCGTCACTTCGAACAGCCCGTCATCAAGTTCTACCCCCCTGCCCGTAATATGTTTAATTCCCCCGACCGAAGTGGAGTTCGTGACCATTCCGAAAATGTAATCATTTTCAATGGTTTTTTCCGAAGTTGTAATTTTAATCTGATAACTTTTGAGATCTCCCAGCCGCTTTGTGGCTTCTATAATATAAGCGACATGGCCGAGTGCATTTTTCATGTCCTGATTTGTCTCATAGGAGACCTCAGTAAAAGCACCGAAAGCTGCCACATAGATAAAGACATGTTCCATATTAAAAATGCCGACATCGACGCCTGTAGGACTGCCTGCAATAATATCGCCTACCGCCTCGAGGACATTTTTAGAAAGACCGAGACTCGCCGCATAGTCATTGGTAGAGCCCACGGGAATGTAGCCGATCGGGATATGTCGGCCGCTGCGAATCATACCGGTCACAACTTCATCCAGCGTGCCATCCCCACCGGCGGGCACAACCATATAATAATCATCAGCCAGGCGCTCAATCTTTTTCACTGCGTCGCCGGGTGCCTGTGTCGGATATACTTCGACAGAAAAACCGGCTTTTGTAAATAAATCCAGAACCTGCGGAAGATGCTGCAGAAACAGGCCTTTCCCTGCCTTCGGATTATAGAGCAGAAGAATGCGATTATTCATAAAAAGCGTTCCTTCTTTCATTGATTATTTTTTTCATTCATTATTTTTTCAGATATCAAAATAAGTGCATCCGGATATACCGTTTTAATCCTTTTTTGAAATCTATTCGGCATTTTTCTTAAATCCGTTCAATCATACAACAAGTATTGCGCAACGGCAAATACATTTTCCGAATCCGGTTTGGTTTTAAATAAATCCTGTTTACCTGTCCACGACAGGAAAGCACACTTTAATTCCGGGCATCCTCTCCCCGATGATCTCTGCTAAGTGAACATCCCGCCATAATTGCAGTCCCGGAGACAGCAAAAAACAGGCGCAGCATCAGATTTTCACCTATATAACCGGTGTAAACCGTAAGCAAAATTTCCGCCAGTGCCGTAAGAAAAATACGTATCAGGGCCATCGGCGCCCGTTTTCCAAAAAGCCTCTCCGCCGGAGTTGACGGATCTGTCGCAAATTTGAAACCGCTTCCTATAAAAAGTACTGACAAAACAGCACCTGATAATACTGCGGAAAAGCATAAAGACTGCGATTGTCCGAGTCCCGCAATCACGCCTCTCAGCAATTCGATACTCCGGCAGCCGGCGATCCACCCCTGTACCATTCCAAATAGCATCAGCAGAATTCCCGCAATATACAGCTTTATTCTGAATGCCTTCTGTTTTTTCTTTTCCTTCTCCGTCATATTCCGCTGCTCCGCAATTCCGATCCGTCCGAAAGCTGTCCCACCATCCCCGAAAAGTCTCCGGCCGTCTGTACTCCGCACGCAAGTCCGCGCCTTTTTCAGAGCTTCTGTCTGCAGATGCGATCGGCTTCTCTCGTTGGCAGGATCGTAAGCCGTGCCTTCATTGTATCATAAAATTCACATCTTCTAATCACGAAAGTGCCACCTGGCGAACACAATCTATCCACATTTTCCTGTAAAAATAGCACTCAAGAAACAAGCAAGGTAAATATATTTCTAACTTCTTAAGGGGGTTTTTATATGAAATACGGAAAATTATTCGCTTTTGCCGCTGCCATCACGACAGGCATCGGCGTCATCGGCTCAGCGGCTGTGAGTGCCGAAATCGAACACTCTTCCGAGGTTATTCAGGTAAACAGTGCTGAAGAAAGCTCTGCGGAAGCCACCTCTTCCGAAATCGTTAAGCTCGGCTATGAAACTTCCTCCTCAGATGAAAAGACAGAACTCTCTATTAAGGAAGTTGCCGCACTCGTGATGCCGTCCATGGTAGCGATCACCAATACTTCCGTTGAAGAAGTCCGCAACTATTACAGCGGCTATGGCATGTTCGGCGGCTATGGCCAGTCACAAACCTATGAAACCGTCAGTGCCGGCACCGGTATTATTGTAAGCATGGAGGGTGACAGCATTCTGATCGCGACAAATGAGCACGTCATCGATGATGCCGATTCGCTCTCCGTTGCCTTTATTGATGAAACAGCTGCTGAAGCTGAGCTTGTCGGATCTGACACTTCGAACGACCTCGCCGTCATCAAAGTCTCAATGAGTGATGTGTCCGATGATACGCTTTCCCAGATCAGCACGATCACGATCGGTTCCTCCTCTGATCTCATGGTTGGTGAGCAGGTTGTTGCCATCGGCAATGCGCTGGGCTACGGCCAATCCGTATCCCAGGGTATCGTGAGTGCCCTTAACCGCTCACTGGTGTCTCAGAATTCCCAGACCGGCCTCACAGAAACCACGAACGGCATGATTCAGACAGACGCCTCCATCAATCCGGGCAACTCAGGTGGTGCCCTTCTCAATATGTACGGCGAACTCATCGGCATTAATTCCGCAAAATATTCGGATACCTCTGTTGAAGGTATGGGCTATGCCATTCCGATCGACACAGCTGCTCCGATTCTTACGGAAATCGCAAACGGCAATGCACCGGACGGCTCACCTGCAGCCTCAACGAGCGGTACAGTAGAGCTTGGTATCACCGGGACTAATGTCACAGAGGAATATTCAGACTATTATGGCATCCCGACAGGTGTCTATGTGAATTCCGTTGATTACGGAAGTTCCGCTTATTACGCAGGCATCTCTGCCGGTGACATCATTACAGCTGTTGACGGCACCGAAGTTTCCTCTCTTTCTGAGCTCAATGAAGTGCTGAACTCCTATTCGAAAGGCGATTCCGCTGAATTTTACATCACCCGCATCGGACGTTCCGGCCGTTTTGGTGGAAGCCGTATGGTAAGCGGAACCTTAACAGTCACTTTCAGTTCAGACGATGATGAACCGTCCGGGAGTTATGACGGACATTTCTAAATCAGATCTCCGGACTCACAGCCGGCGGAATATACTCCGCCGGCATTTTTTGGCGGCAAGACCGTCATGCGGCCATCGTGCCCGCACGAATAGACATTTTCTAATGGATGCCTTCGGTGTGGCAGCCCGGTACATCAAACGGCACGGGCAGCGTCATTTTTACACATCCATCAATTCAGGCTCTTATAATACAGCATGCAGTGACAGTAGCCTTCGTAATTCGGATCCGCAATCTGTTCACGGAATTCTCTGCACATGCATTTTGTATCTTCCGTCCTCTCGAGGCGGCATGGGCAATACCCATCTTTTGCCTTCAGCCCCTCTTTCACCATTCTGACGGTTTCTTCATCATCATTCAATCTGACTTTCATAGTCCCCCTCATCTTCGACCGGCTGCATAAACGCCTCTTCAGCGTTGAAATAACCTGTCCATCGGGGAAAGGTACCGCAGACACATTTTCATACGGCATCATTCCCCATCCCACGCCTGTGCTTCATCTGCAAAAAGGTGCAGAGAGTATGAATCTACTATTTAGAAAAGCCGCTGAACTTTATCCAGCCGCTCTGAAAATTCGGAATAGAAGTCGTCTCCGTATGGATTAAAATAAAACGTTTTGATCAGGAACATATTGATCCGTTTCATCTCACCCTCATCTTCTTCATATTCAAGCCGGTCCTGAATCTTCCGGGTAAATATATGCCATTCCAGCTTGAACCGCTCATATCTGTCTATATCCGGAATTTCAAGCCATCTGCTGATTCTGACCTTTACCTTTCCCGGCACTTTACAGGATCCGTCGAGTATAAAATATCTGACCTGATCATCCTCATATGTCCGTCCGAGCGGATACAGGCGGCAGATTCCCGGTCTGTCCCGGTGAATCTGACAACGGCCGTCTGCCCCAAGAAAGCTGCAGGCATCTGTCTCCTCCCGCATAACAATATGCGGCAGTATCATTCCCCGGTCAATAATAAGCGCCGCCTCATGTTCAATCATTTCCGCAAATGGTTTCTTCAGACTTTTTGATAGTCTGTCCGCATCATATGGATCCAACAGAATTGATTCTCCCATACCACGGCAGCATACGCCGCAGCCTTCACAGGCAGCGCAGGCAATTCTCGCCAGATCTCTGGATGTATAAGTTCTGTCCATGCTTTTCCTTCCTGTCATCATCGAAATTTAAACTGATTGAACACTGCTGTTCACAGCTAACCAGGCAAAATGAACCGACGCCGCCAGCTCCTTTTGATACTCTGAGGCAATGATTAACAGCGGGTCCTCTTATAAAAGAACCCGCTGTTATTATACCGATTATTCAATTATCTGTCATCCCGAGGTTTTACGCCGGACATCAAACCGGCAAAAGTCATAAATGATCATCAACCGGCAAAAATCATACCGTCAAACACTTCTTCAATGTCTGTACCGTCAATCGTTCTCGGCCAGGTCTGTGAATCAATGTAAACACGGGCAAGACGGCCATCGCTTACAGACAGATCCACCCATTCTGAATTATCCGTTCTGGACATCGTAAATTCTGTTCCGGCCGGGAAAGTCTCCGTGCCCTGTTCACTGCCGGCCTCATCAACGATCGTCATCTCAAGATCCTTAAGCAGTGTCAGTGTGATGCCGGAATTGATTCGATACCAGTCTCCTGCTTCCCTGCTGACCGGCAGACCCTTCTCACCTACATAGCAGCTGCGGCAGCCGGAAACTGTGCTGAGCATAGCGGTTTTAATATCAATGTCAAAATCTGCCGGGTCTGTAAGAACCTCTGAGAACCATCTGTCTCCATTCTCCTCATAATGCATGCTGCCTTCAAAGGTTGAGACTTCTTCCGGGACACCGGACTCCGAGAGGGCAATTACGGCGATCGTGCTGTAATCAGATTCGCCTCTTTCCATAAGATAGAGATAAGTCTGTCCGCCGTTTGCGCAGACAATTGCGGAACGATAGCTGTAGAAATAGTCATCAAGGTCCAGGCTGCTTCCGCCGAATGTGACCGTCATACCGTCATAGCTGCCGTATCCGTCATTGGAAGGCGTCAGGCTGACAGCCTCATAGCTGCCGTCTCCGTCCGCATCGCAGACTTCCTGTTCAGTACTGAACATCTCAAAGGCGAACTCCTCCGGCACATCCAGATAGTCCGCATTGAAAAGGGCTTCGTTCCCACTGTAGGGGATCAGAATATTCTGGGTTCCGATTGCGTATGCACCAAGCTCGTAATGTCCAAAGTAAAAGCTGATTCCGTAATAGCCGGCCGACCAGTGAAGCTCTTCGGGCTCAAGAGTGTCCCAGACCTCGGTAAATTCTGCTGTCTCGGGGTATTTTTCCGTGACCTTCTCCTGAAGCAGCGCCATCAGGGAATCAACATCCGTGCAGACATCCGAAAGCTTAAGGGTTTCTCCCGTTGCCGGATCAATATTCCAGGTCTGGTACGCCGTGCTCGGATGCGGGCCTCCGCTGTAGACATCTTTACTGCTAAGCATGCTCAATACATGCTGGTCTGCTCTCTCAATATAAAGATTCTCTGTGCTTGTATAGCCGGCGAAAGAGTCTGAGGAAGCTGCCGCTTCCCTGGCGAGCTGAACCGCTTCCAGATTATAGGCCTCCGTGCTGCTCTCCATCTCTTCATTCCAGGCGGTAAGCGCAGCATCCAGATTCGCATATGCTTCTCTGTCACTCTCTCCGACAAAAACCTGTGGGTAAACACATCTGCTGATCTCCATCTCCAGATCATCATCCCACTCCGAGAGATACTGGGACATGCTTCCGATCTGAAGCGGAGTGTTTTCATATGTTCCGTCTGCCGATACGACCACAGCTCCGACGGAAACAGCCATCAGTGCGGCAAAAGCTGCCGCTGTCATCTTCATTCCGTTCTTTTTCATAATTTTTCCTTTCCGAAGACTTATCTGCCCTCGCCGGAGTACAGCCTCCGCGGTGTCCCGCATCGCGCCCCCTCACGGCCATTCATCATGTTCTTTCAGATCGCACGGTCTTCTTCACGTCATTTCATTATTAATGACCGGTTTCATCGCTTCCCGTCACAATAATCCTGTCCGAAAATTGATTGCGGATTATCTTCTATATTACTCTATTGTCAGCTGTCTGTAAAAAGAAAAAAGTATGAACATTTTTGACAGGCATTCCCCGCCTTTCCGTTTTCGGAATGCTTGACAGCCTTTTCCCTCAGCGTTAGGATAATGAACGATTAACCTCTTTTATCACATCAGACTTTCAGCTGTCCGCAGCAAAGGATCTCCGGCAATGAATCAGAAAAACAAAATCTTTAAAACTGCCTCCAGTTTTCTCCCATTCCTTCTGACCGTACTCATGATGGGACTCGCATATGGTCTCTATAAAGGTGTCATTGACAATTTTCTTGCTGAAATCGTTCAAATGAGTGAATTCGACCGCGGAGTTTCCGAATTCTTCCGTGAACTTCCCGGCCTCTGTCTGGTCTTTATTCTTGCGGTTTTTTATATGTGTTCCGCAGAGACACTTTTCAAAGCCGGCGCGGTCATCATGCTCCTCGGCATGGGCCTTCACGCTGTTGTTCCGACCAGCCGCATACTGATCACACTCTGCATTTTTATCTACTCCCTGGGTGAACATATTCAGCTCGGAATGAGAAATACACTCACACTCGAATATTCCAATGAAGGATTCGGCGGAAGAGCTCTCGGCATCCAGAATTCTGTCTACCAGATCGGCAATCTGGCCGGCTACATGGTAATCGTTGTCATCTTTATCTTCTGCAGCGGCAGTCTTACGCTCTACAGAATTATTTTTGCGGTTTCCGCACTGCTGATCGCGGCAGGAGCTGTCAGTTCTCTGCGGATCAAAGGCAGCAGTGTCACGGATAAAACCCGGAGCAGATTTTATTTCCGCAAAAAATTCACTAAATATTATATGCTTGAAGTTTTTTACGGTGCCCGCAAACAGGTATTTTTCACCTTCGGTCCCTACGTGCTGGTTCTCTTTTACGGAGCCAATGCGATGGTCATCAGTCTGCTTTTCGCCATCTCTGCGATCTGCTGCTTCATCTGTTCTCCGATCGTCGGCAAAATTATTGACCGCCTCGGCTACAAGATCGTCATGATCTCCGACACGCTGATCCTTGTCATTGTATGCTTCTTCTATGGTTTTGCGCACCACATCTTTCCGATGAACGTCGCCTTTGTAGTTTGCTGCGTCAATTACGTGCTTGATTCCGTAATTTCTCTGGCCTCCATGGCCTCTAACGTGTATGTACAGGATATCTCTGACAATCCCGACGAAGTCAGGGCAACAATTTCAACCGGCCTGTCCGTCAACCATCTGATCACCATCCTGATTGCACTTTTCGGCGGCTGGATCTGGCAGACGCTCGGAATTGAGACCCTGTTCATTGTTTCCGCGATTCTCGGCCTTTGCAACAGCGCATACGCCGCAAGCATCAAAACGGGGAAGCAGCTCCGCAGAGCAGAATCCCCGGATAACTCCTGAAACAGCTGTTTTCAAAATGGTCCTGCCGTCTCTAAAGAGCCAACAAGACCATTTTTTTATCCCATCACACAGGTCACATGATATTCTGTCTTCCCCGCCTCAAACGGAATCAGACAGCCTTCGACCTCTTTTCCATCGACCGTAATTTTCGAAATTCCCTTCTCCACGCAGTTCGGATTTCGGACCTCAATTGTATAATCCGCGCCCCTGAAACGGCGGTGAAGTGTAAAATCCCCGAAGTCTTTCGGCACACAGGGGTCTATCATCAGTCCGCCGATCTGAGGCTTAACACCAAGGATAAACTGTGAAATATTGACAAACGTCCAGGCCGCCGTTCCCGTCAGCCAGCTGTTCTTGGCCTGCCCGTGGAACACCGCATCTTTTCCCGCTACCATCTGGGGATACACATACGGCTCCGTTCCATGAATCTCACTGATCTCTTCAAGATAAGACGGGCAGGTCTTCCTGTAAATCTCAAAGGCACGGTTTCCATGCCCAACCACCGTCTCAGCAATTGAAATCCATGGATTATTGTGGCAGAAAATCCCTGCATTTTCCTTATATCCGGGCGGATAGGAGGAAATCTCTCCGAGTTCAAGATGATACTTAGTATAGGCAGGCTGCAGAATCATCACGCCATACTTCGTATCAAGATGTTCCTTCACTGAGGCCAGTGCTTTTTCAGCGTGACCTTCTTCCACACCGATGCCTGCCATTACGCAGAATCCCTGCGGTTCGATAAAGATCCTGCCCTCTTCGCATTCTTTTGATCCGACTTTATTGGAAAATGTATCATAAGCCCGGATGAACCACTCTCCGTCCCAGCCGTCCGCAAGCACCGCTGCATACATCTCATCCACTTCGTGCAATGCTTCCTCAGCCTTTTCGTCTTCACCCATAAGTCGGCAGAGTCTGGCATATTCACGCCCGTACTTAACAAACATGCCGGCAATAAAGACAGACTCCGCAACAGGTCCCTCAGACATACCGGTCGTCTGGAACGATTCCCCCGGCACTGCGGAAAAACAGTTGAGATTCAGGCAGTCATTCCAGTCGGCCCGCCCGATCAGCGGCAGACTGTGCGGTCCTTTGTGATTCACCGTATACATAAATGAACGCGTCAGATGTTCAAATAATGTCGCCTGATTCTTCGGATTACAGTCAAACGGCACCATTTCCTTCAGAATATCCACGTCTCCGGTCTCACGGATATAAGCAGCTGTGCCGGCAATCAGCCAGAGCGGGTCGTCGTTAAATCCGCTACCGATGTCCATATTGCCTTTTTTCGTCAGCGGCTGATACTGATGATACGCACTGCCGTCTTCAAACTGCGTTGAAGCGATATCAATAATCCTTTCCCTTGCGCGCTCCGGTATCAGGTGGACAAACCCCAGAAGATCCTGACAGGAATCGCGGAATCCCATGCCTCGCCCTGTCCCCGATTCGAAGTAAGAGGCAGACCTTGACATGTTAAAAGTAACCATACACTGATACTGATTCCAGATATTAACCATGCGGTTTACATGCTCATTTTTACTTTCCACCCGATAGATCGAAAGCAGGCTGTCCCAGTATTCCTTCAATTTTCTGAAGGCTTCCTCTACCTGACTTTCCTCCCGGAAGCGCGCAATCGCCGCTCGGGCCCGTTTCTTATTGATGACTCCCGGGGCCTCCCATTTTTCCTTCTCAGGATTCTCTGTATATCCAAGCATATAAATCAGGCATTTCTTTTCACCGGGCTTTAAATTTATCCGGAATTCAAAGACACCGACCGGATACCATCCGCTTGTCACCGAGTCGGTACAGCCGCCGTTTTCGATGGCAATCGGCTTAGCGGCTGATCCGTAGGTTCCGATGAAAGCCTGACGGCTTGTATCAAATGCCGCCGGCTTCTGATTGACGGAATAGTAGGCATAATGGTTTCTTCTCTCACGGTATTCCGTCTTATGATAGATCGTGCCCTCTTCGATCTCCACCTCTCCTGTGCTGAGATTTCTCTGATAATTTGTCATATCATCAATGGCATTCCAAAGGCAGAATTCCACATATGAATAGACTCTAAACGTCTTTTCGTGCTCCGTTTTATTTACCAGCGTCAATCGGTTAACCTCACAGGATTCATCAACCGGAACAAAATTGAGAAGATCTGCCTCAAGTCCGTTTTTTTCGGAAGTAAAACGGCTGTATCCGAGTCCGTGGCGGCATTCATATCGGTCAAGAGGCGTCTGGGTCGGCTGCCAGCCGGGATTCCATACCGCACCATCTTCCTCGATATAATAATATTTACCATTCGAATCAAGCGGAACACTGTTGTAGCGATATCGCGTAATTCGAAGAAGCTTTGCATCTTTATAAAAGCTGTAACCCCCGCAGGTATTTGAAACAAGAGAGAAAAAATCCTTCGATCCGAGGTAATTAATCCACGGCTGAGGCGTCTCCGGGGTCGTGATCACATATTCCTTCGCATGATCATCAAAATATCCATATTTCATAAATAAAATCCTTTCGTTTATCACTGGCGGGAAAAACCGCTTCCTTCGGAAGCAGACAGTTGACGCACAGCCGTTTCCCCCGTGAAGTTCGGCATCAGCATTTTAAGTCCGCGCCTTCTGCTTCGACTCATCACAGTTATCGCTCAGCGAATATCATACACGCTTCTCAGCCTGAGTTTTGCCGGATTACCGCGAAGGACCTTCACCTTTTTTACTCCCGCATCCATATCAAAGTAGTTGTCCGTCAGGATCAGGTCCTCATTTTCATTTAAAATCTCTACGCTCTTTGCATACGTTTTTGCGGTAACAGTGATTTCGTCACCGTCGACCTGTGCCTCAAGCTCCGGATTTGCATACCTGAAATACTTCGGATAGGAGAGATTGACCGAGCCGGAGGAAACGATTTCTCCATTCACCTCAAAGCGATAACTAATATATTCGTTGAAAAGGTCCAGCGTCGGAAGTTCTTCTTTGTCCAGCCACACACTTGTGAGTGCGGGCACCGTAATCAGAATTTTTTCCTCCCGGATTATCGATGCGTCTGCACGTCTGACGGACCAGATGACAGTTCCCGTGACGTCATGCATCGTTTCATTCGCAACATTGAGGCGGATTGATTTTTCAAACTCAAAATGTTCGCGCACAAGTTCCTTCCCTGAGGTCATCATTCCCTGCTCCTCGCAGGAAATCATAACAGGCGCAAAAAACCGCTTTGCATAATAATGAAGTGCTTTCAGTCTCTGACAATAGTCAACGGAAGACCAGGAAGCAACTGGCCAGCAATCATTAAACTGCCAGTAAACTGCGCCCATGCAGCGCCCGCGGTTTCTTCTGAAATGTTCCACCCCATAGCGGATCCCGTCAGCCTGAAGGAGCTGTGAAGCATAGAGCACAGTCTCGAAGGAAGAGGGATAGCGATAGGTCTGCTGCATATAGTTCATGATCTTGCCGTTCGCGCTGCCGTTTCTCTGATGCCGCTCCATGATATAGGAAAAAATATTCCAGTCCGCCGGGTCATCGCTAATCTTTTCGATCGTCTTCATCGACGGGAAAGACTGGAAACCGAATTCTGACAGATATCGGAAATAATATTTTCTGTACTCAGTAAATGGCTTATTTCCGTGCCAGACCATCCAGTAGTGGACATCACCGCGGTTTGGATCCTGCGGCTCGTCAAAGCTTCCGCCCGATGAGGGACTTGAAGGCCAGTAAAACGTCACCGGATCATATTCTCTCAGAACCTCCGGAATAATACGTTCATACATGAAAAGATAATCCCGTACCTCCTGAGGCTTCGTCACCCATTCGTTCCGTTCCGCCACAAATGATTCCATCTCATTGTTTCCGCACCACAACCCCAGAGACGCATGATGGCGCAGACGTTTTACATTATCGATAAACTCCTGGCGGATATTCGCCTCAAACTCAGGCGTCAGATCATATACGGCGCAGGCAAACATGAAATCCTGCCACACGCCGAGACCATACTCGTCACAGATATCATAAAACCAGTCATCCGGATAATAACCGCCGCCCCAGACACGAATGGAATTAAAATTGGCAAATACAGCTTTATCAAGAAGCTTTCTCGTCACATCCGGATTCACTCTTCCGAGCAGATGATCTTCCGGGATATAGTCCGCACCCATCGCAAAAATATCCACATCGTTCACCCGGCAGTTGAAGCTCTCGCCCCATTCATCTTTTTCGCGGTGCATCGTCATGGTACGGAGGCCGATTCTGCGCGTCCATGTATCAAGAAGCCTGCCGCCGCACTCCAGCGAAACTGTAATTGTGTAGAGATACTGTTTACCGTAACCATTCGGCCACCAGAGCATCGGGTTTTCAATTACCAGCTCTAAAGGACTCCCATTTTTCTCACATGTATCGCCATCCGGATCCGTCAATGACACAGACCAGGTGAGCGGCAGATCAGAAGAGGCGCAATCCTTCAGAGCGACCTGAAGCTGAAGCCTGACTTTTCCGTTTTCGTGATGCTGAACAAGATAAACGCTGTCTATCCTCGCCTCGTCAACACCGTAAAGTCTGACCGGGCGGAAAAGTCCCGCGTCCGGAAGATGTGCCCCCCAATCCCATCCGAACATACAGTGGGCTTTTCTGATATTCACAAAGCCGTCCATGGCATCCTCAGAGCCATGCGTCCTGCTGAGCTGAAACTGCTCCGCAATATATTTTGTCGGCGAATGGAAAAGTACCTTCAGCTCATTGCCCCGGAACTTCAGGTCCGCCTTCACTTCATATTCCCAGACGCGGTGCATGTTGTCGGCAAAGCCGATCCATCGGCCGTTCAGATAGATATCAGCCAGTGTATCAATCCCATCAAAATGAAGAATTACCAGTCTTGACGCAAGCAGTTCTTCGTCCGCATCAAAGCTGCAGAGATATTCGTACTCCTCATCCATAAGCTTCAGGGCTTTCAATTCATTGTCCTTAAAAAAAGGATCTTCCATCTTCCCCGCTCTCAGAAGATCTGTGTAAACAGTCCCCGGAACTACCGCCGGAATAAGCTCCGCCGTTCCTGCCCGATGCATTTCCCAGTTGTCACAAAGTTCCTGTACAAACATGTTTTTCTCCCTGACTTAAAAAGCAGAACATTTTCTGCCGACCCATTATCCGCATTACAGGCTGCCGGAAAACGTTCCTGAGTGCGTCATTCCGCATATATTCCCGTGCGCTTTGACAAACGGAAAAGCGCTGTCATCACGATTTTTTTGTAAGCTGCAACGTACCAATGGATCAGCTGCGGTCAGTTTCTTTTGTATACCGAGATAAAAAAGGGACAAAGGAATGCCTTTGTCCCACACTTCCGCAAATCGCGCACATGCCTCAAACGGCATACATCTTTCGGGACTGGTCTGCCTTTCAGCCTTTGACGGCTCCGGCAACCATTCCTTCAATGATCTGTTTGCTGAATGCAAAATACATAATCACAATCGGTGCCATGGTAATCAGCATCGCTGCCATCTGCTTCGGATAATCCGACGCAAACTGACCCTTAAACTGTGTCAGTGCGAGCGGAACCGTCTGAAGTGCCTGACTCTTGATCAGAACCAAAGCGAATGAAAATTCATTCCAGCAGCTGAAGATCTGAATGATTGCAACCGTCATTAAGATCGGTCTGCAGATCGGGAAAATGACGGTCCACAGCGTATGTGTGAAGCTGCTGCCGTCGATTGCGGCCGCCTCTTCCAGAGATACCGGGATTCCCTTCACGGATCCTTCTACAAGGAAAATGCCCATCGGAAGCCCGAAGGAAACATACGGAAGGATCAACGTGAACCATCTGTCGGACAGACCGCATTTTGAAAAGACCACATAAATCGGCACCAGCAGAGAATGGATCGGAATCAGCATTCCCATAAGGAACATAACATAGAGCAGACGGTTGCCTCTGAAATCAACTCTGGCCAAAATATAACCGACAATAAAGCTGAAGAGCACAATCAGGACAATTGAAATTCCTGTTGTACGGACGCTGTTCCACATCGACTCCCCGAGATGATAATCAGAGTTGGTCAGAATTCGAATATAATTCGTCAGTGTCGGCGATTTCGGCAATCCAATAATGTCGGCGTTGAAGACTCTCTTTTCTTTAAGAGAAGAGTAAATCATCCAAACCAGAGGAAAAATACAGGTGAGTGAAAAGAGCCAGAGGATTGCATTCATGACAACAGCAAGAATTCCTTTTCCCACTTTGCTTCCGGTTTCGTTCTTTTCCATCCGTCAAGCCTCCTTTTCCTTAGTAAGCATTCCGATCAGCCAGCGGGAACCGCCGATGACCGCGAGGGAAAGCACAAAGATTCCGACAGAGATGCAGGAGCCGTAGCCCATGTTGCTCTGTTCAAAGGAGATCTTGTAACCGTACATTGCCATAACCATGGAGGCCGTGCCGGGACCGCCGGCAGTCATCGTATAAATATTGTCGAAAGCCTTCATATTGCCGGCAATACAAAGAGTCAGGCAGACAAGCATCGTGTTCTTAATCAAAGGCAGAGTGATATAAATTGCTGTCTGGAAGCCATTTGCCCCATCAAGTGAAGCGCTTTCGTAGATCTCCGTACTGATGCCGGATATCGCAGACAGAATAATAACCATATAATAACCGATAAACTGCCAGATGAGCGGGATCGTAACAAGGAGCATGATCAACTTGGTATTGTTCAGCCAGACCTGTGTGAGATCCGGGCGATGCAGAACATCTTCAAGAAACCAGTTCAGTATGCCGTACTTATTGTGGTAGATCATTGACCAGATCATACCGATGCAGACCGCTGAGATGGTACTTGGGAAGAATCCGAACGTCCTGTGAATTCCCTTGCATTTGACCATCTTGGAATTAATCATCATGACAAGCACGAAAGCGATACCGATCTGACCGATGATACAGCCGACCACGAGATAAATATTGTGACCGAAGGCCTCCCAGAACGTACCGTCATGAATCAGCTGAATATAATTGTCAAAGCCAATGAACGTCTTTACCGGGCCGCCCTTCCATTCACAGAAGCTGTAAACAAAAGCAGTAATCAGCGGAACAAAGACAGTAAACACGAACATGGCAACAGGGATACAAAGATATAAGAAAATCGTCTTCCTGCTTGGCTTTATCGAACTTAGCATTTGCATTCCCCCCTTCCTCAATTTACCCTAAAAGACCGTTCTACCTACCATAGCAGGCAGAACGGTCTTTTGACTCATTTATCTTCCGAAAAACAGTTGCCCCGTTTTCCGGTTATCACGTACCGGTTGGAATTAATAGTTGGCTTCGTATGCTGCCTGTGTATCGGCTGCAACCTGTTCCGGAGTGATTTCGCCGTTGCACATTGCCTGCATCTCTGTATTGAGTACGCTCCAGACTGCGGATGAGATGTAAGAATCATAGATTTCGCATGTGCTTGTATCAACATATGACCAGTTGTAGAAATCCTGTGTGATCTGATCAAATGCGGAAAGGTCAACTTCGCCTGCGTCCGTCAAGCCGCCGAGTGCGTAATTCTCAGCAACATAGCTGGAGAATGCCGGTCCAGTGACTTCCTGTGCAAGGTCAATAGCGGCTGCAAGCTTGTCCGGATCATCAGCAAGTGCCGGATTGATTGCTACAGCATAGCCGAGACCGATGTTCTGGGAATCCGGAGCATAGGTTGCGTCTGCCGGCTGCGGAAGAACAGCAAAACCGATGTTGTTGAATTTCTCTTCGTCAGCTTCCTGAAGAGTAGCTGCGATGTAGGACTCATCCCAGTTGCCGCCGATGAAAGCAGCTGCGTCGCCGGCGATGAAATATTCACGGGCATCTTCGTTTGTAACAGCATTATAATCTTCGTTGAAGATCTCTGTTTCCGAGAAGAGGTACTGTGTTTCCTTAAGAGCTGCAACGAATTCCTCATCTGTAAATGCTGCGCCGCCCTTAGCAATCAGGCTTGCAAACCATTCCGGACCTGTGTATCTGTTGCCCAGAGTGGAAATGAAGTCAGAGTTCATCTGCCACTGTCCGCCGTTGCCGAATGCGATGGTATCAATACCCTGTTCATTGAAGTATTCCGCTGCTGCTTCAACTTCTTCCCAGGTTGACGGGAATTCATTATAGCCGGCCTCAGTCCACATAGCCTTGTCATAGATTACGACAGTGCAGGTACCGCCTGTCAGAACCGGATAACCGTAAATAGAATCGCCGGAGGTAAACGGTGTGAAATAAGCTGTGTTATAAGAATCATAATACGGGGAAGCCGTAATATAATCTGTCAGGTCAAGAACAAGACCCTGATCTGCCCAGGCGATCGTGTTCATGCCCTGAAGCAGGAATACGTCCGGAAGATCGTCTGCTGCTGCAAGTGCGGCAATCTTCTCTTTATATTCCGCGTTAGCGATAACATTCTGATTCAGTGTGATATCCGGATGAGCCTCATCCCAGGCTGCAAGTACGGTACGGAAGCCATCGGAGCCGCCGTTGCCTTCGGACTCTTCGGATGTGGAGTAATGCATGATTTCAAGCTCACCGGTGTAAGCGAGATCATTGACAGCCACATCAGTTGCTGCGCTTGCGGAGACAGCCATCGCCGCAACCATAGAAGCAGATACGAGTGCACTAACGAGTTTCCTGTTCATTCAAAACCCTCCTTTTAATGAAAGACATTGTGATTCTTGTCTTTTCTTAAACGTTTTCGTATCTTTATTTAAATGCAAAATGCCGGGATTGTCAATCTCCCGGCACAAGCTTTTATTCGATTTGTGAATATCAGTCATTTACTTTCCAATTATTTTGTGCATATTTAACATCTTTCATACAGGCTTGCACAAACCCTGGCACATAAGAATCAATCCGCCTGATCCACCGCCAGATGTTTTACACTTTCTCCCTCCTGCAGGCTTCCGGAGACATATACAATCTCCGTACCGGTCACTTTAGGCCGTTCTATCAGATCAATCAGCAATTCTGCCGAGCGCTTTCCAATCGTATCCACATCCTGGCGAAGCGATGCAAGCTTCGGGCTTAATACCCTCGAGATCACACTGCCGTCATAGCCCGCAGTGGAAACGTCTCCTGGAATCTGAAGGCCTCTCCTTCGAATCTCATTGATTCCTCCGATCGAAGCAAAATCATCAGGAAAAATGATGCAGGTCGGAGGATCCTGAAGCTCGAGAAGTTTTCCCGTCATTTTACCAGTCTCCTCGGCATCACGGTATCCTGTTTCCAGCAGAAATTCTTCTCTTACTTTGATCCCATACTTTTCAAGCACACGGTGATAGCCGATCAGACGGTTCCTGGTTGATGACGAGTCATGTCCGTGAATATAGGCGATCTTACGATGCCCGCAGCTGCAGATATACTCCATAAGCGCTGTCATTCCGCCGACATTATCCGACACCACCGCAGGTTTCCCGTCAAAAATTCTGTCAATCGTCACAACGGGAAGATCACTTTTTATCAATTCCTGGACATCCGGCTGATCGAAATCAATGCAGGCGATCACAACCCCGTCAAGTCCGCGATACCTGCAGTGCTCGTAATAGGATCGTTCCGGCAGACTGGTATTTAAAAATGTAATATCATACCCCTTCTTCTCCGCTGTTTTTTTAAAGCTTTCGATGATAGCACTGAAGTAATCGTGCGTAAGCCCGCTGTTTCTATCATCTGCAAACAGAATCCCCAGATTACAGGTATGTTTTGTCTTCAATGCCCTGGCGGACGCATTCGGCATATATCCCAGCCTGGCAGCTGCTTCCTTGATTTTAAGCCGTGTCTTCTCGCTGACGTCCAGCTGACCGTTGAGGGCCTTGCTCACCGTTGCCGCTGATACACCGCAAGCTTTTGCAATATCTTTTAAAGAGACCATTTAAGAGCCTCCGTTTCTCGCCTCATAAGCGCCATTCCGTGTTAATCATCGGGCTGTGATCAGCAGCCTGATTTCGCACGGATATCGCTCCGAAATCAGGGAAATTCCCATCAGACAGTATGCGAAAACGTTTACGTTAATTTTATATTACCATCATTCGTTTTCATACGCAACCGTCTTGAAGCTGACACTCAGCAGTCTTGCAGCACAGTCCTCCAGTTCACGTCTCGTCAGCAGTCCTTTTTCAAGGCCATCGAGAATGTCCGGTGAGTCCTTCGGCGTCCCAGGCATGATCAAATCATTTCCGGCCTTCATGCATTTCCACGGAATACTCCCGTGGCCGTCCCGTGTGGTATCCCAATCCGTCATGATAAAGCCGCGGAAGTCCCACTCCTCGCGCGCTGCAACCATGCAGAGATCCCGGTTGTTGGCTGAATGAACACCGTTTACCAGATTGTAAGAAGTCATAATCGCCATCGGCTGAGACATTTTTACAGCAAGTTCAAAGCCTCTGAGATAAATCTCCCGAAGCGCCCGTTCGCTTAAAATGCTGTCGCTGCCGACTCGATTGTCCTCCTGATTATTGCAGGCATAGTGTTTGATTGTCGTCCCGACTCCCGGAACCGACTGCACGCCGTTTGTTATTTCAGCCGCGCAGATGCCGCTTATAAGCGGGTCTTCGGAAAAATATTCAAAATTTCTTCCGCAAAGCGGATTGCGGTGAATGTTCATGCCCGGTGCAAGCCACCACGCAATCCCAAGTTCCTCAAGCTCAAGGCCCACTGCATGCCCGACTGTCTGCATCAGTTCCCGGTTCCAGCTTCGCGCAAGCATTGTACCGATCGGAAATGCCGTGCAGTACTGATAAAAATGCGCTGCGCCCTCATGTGTCTCCTTTTCAACAAAGCATCCGTTTTCGACAGCAGCCAGAAACCCCTGACTATAGACGCTTTTGTTTTCAATATCCGCCTCGTATTCGCGAATGACCCGGATTCCCGCAGGCCCGTCCGCCATGGCAACCCCCGCAATTCCGTACTTTTCGGCAAGGCCGCCGTGAGTCTCTCCGGCAGCGCCCGGCACCATCATTCCGGCAGCACCGAAAACCGCATTGTGACTACGGCTGATTTCACCGACCACAAGCTTTGCAAGTTCGTCATTCGTCAGCTTTGCGGCAAGTTCTTTTGCCATCAGGTCATATTCATCGTCAGACTTTCTTTTGTTCTCGACTTCATGAGGTCTAAATTCCAAAACAGGAAGCTTCTCCCTTTCAAGCTGTTTTAAAAGCTTCGCCTCATAGGCAGCCGACTTCCCAGACTCCGGTTTAATTTCTCCCAGCGATTCCCTGAGCGGACAGATATGCTTTACACGTTCGAGGATTGTATCATTTCCCAGTTTCAGAGCGCCCGCAAGCTTTGCTTCCGCTGAAGAATTGCCGATCAATACACAATAAATTCCCTTTTCGAGAAGCCATGCTGACTTTTCTTCTGAAAATGATGCCAACATTTTAGCGTCAAAAGTCAGTTCAAGCTCTTCGGTTTCTCCCGGCATCAAAAGACCGGTTTTTGCAAATGCCGCCAGCCTCTTCCGTTCCTTCATAAGGTTTCCGTTCGGGCAGGCGATATACAGCTGAATAACCTCTCTGCCGGAGTACTCAGCCCCGGTGTTTTTCACGCGCACCGCCGCCCTCATTTCATTTTCATGAACACTTATGCCGGCCACTGTCAACTCAAAGGAAGTATAAGAAAGGCCGAATCCGAACGGATACAGAACTTCTTTTTCAAAGCTGTCAAAATACCGGTATCCCACATAAATGCCGTCGGTATATTTTTCTTTTGTAAGATCACCGTCATGATAGCTGAAAGTCTCAGCATTCGGAAAGTCTTCATAGCGATATGTCCACGTATCAGTCAGCTTTCCGCTCGGAGAAACACCTCCGAGCACAGCTGCCACGGCCTCGCCTCCCGCCATGCCCGGCTGCGAAATATCGACTATCGCCCGGATTTCAGGAATTGACAAAATATCCTTCATATCGATCTGCCCCGGCGCATTGATCAGCAGAACGATATTGGAACAGAATTCCGAAAGCTTCTTCAGGTCATCTTTCTCCGCCTCTGAAAGATAATAATCGCCCACGGTATCATGACGGTCGGCGCCCTCTCCGGATACCCTGCTCAGAACGTAAACAGCTGTATCAGCCCCGTCAAGATCAGTCTTCACGATCTCGCGTCCAGCAGGCATTTGAAACGCATTCTGCACATAAACATCGAAAAATGTCGGAGACTGCGCGCCGCCTGCTTCTTTCAAAATTCTATTTTTCCAATCTTCCCTGGCCGCGGCATAGATTTCATCATAATTGCTGAGCCAGTCTGTACTTGTTATCCTGAATCCGGCCTTTTCAAGGCCTTCCCACACCGTAACGGAAGCGCGTTCACACACATCTCCGGAACCGGTTCCGCCTTTTATGGTATGCCCAGCACCGCCGCCGAAAAGGCCAAGCTTCTGTCCTTTAGCAATCGGCAGCAGACCATTCTCATTTTTCAGAAGTACAATTCCTTCGATCGCCGCGAGACGGGCGGTCTCACGGTTTTGGATTTCCCGCGCGGACATTTCCTGACTTTGGCTTCCGCTGAAAGTGCGTTCCCTGATTTTTTTCATCGTTGCTCTCCTTAATCCACATACTGGAGTACTTTTGTATTGATTTGCGTGAATCTTCAGGCAGATCCTGCCGCTCCATTGTGATGAACAGCTGCCTTATCGGCAAATATTTTCCGGATGTGCTGACATCATATCACAGGCTATTCTCTCCTGCGAGACGAAAATCCTGATTTCAGCCACATTTCATTCAGCAGAGGAGCGATTCCTCCTCGTCTCCTTTCGAGCACAGCGACTGATATAATAAACTCCGGGCTGCCCAAAAGCGCCCGGAGTTTTTTGTTTCCTCAACAAACCAAAAGAGCTGCCGGCGGCAGGCACCTTGGTTCATGTTTCTTCACGATTCACATCTGCACCTGAATACTGCGAATCGTAGTTTCGATTTTCCCGAAAAAGCAATCAATCATTTTCTGTCGGCAAATCATGAAAGTCCCGGGAAATCATCCGGAAGGATGCCATTCATACCGGTCGGAAGCTCAATTGCACCGCTCTTCAGCGTCTCATAAGCGTCCGCAAGATCCGCAAGCGCTTCCTCAGAGAGCTGCTGTCTGCCTTCCTCTGAAACATAGCCGGTCGAATCTGTTGTGATATCAAGAAGGGCATTCTGTCCTTCAAATTCACCCGCCGCAAAGAGCTCGAGCTGCTTTGTGACATTGATATCCATGCACTTAAGACCTGATGTCAGAATAATATTGCGTCCGCCCGCTTCACCGTCATCATACTGATCGACGTCACAACCGATTACCATCGCGGATTCACTTTCCTTCGCTGCAGTGAAGACTCCGTTTCCGGAATCACCGGCGGCCACGAAGATCACATCAACACCTTCATCGATCAGCGCGTTGCCAAGAACCTTACCGGTCTCCGGATCAGCAAAGCTGCCGATGTAGTTGCCGCCCACGTTGTTGCCGAAGACATCCGTTCCGGCATAGGAAGCGAGTTCTACATATTCGCAGCCGGCATTATATTTTGCGTTTGCGTAGTTAACACCGGCTTCAAAGCCGTATTCATAATTGACGTTGGACGGATAAGCGATACCGTTGACAACAGCGACTTTCTTTGTCTTGGAGTCAACCGCTGCCGCAATACCTGCAAAGAAACCGCTCTCCTGCTCTGCAAACTGCATTGCATAGACATTGTCGTACTCCGTTTCTTCCCCATCTTCGTTTGTCGGATAGCTGTCAATCAGGATAAAGCTTGTATCCGGGTTCTCCTCAGCAATCGTTCCGATGCTTGCAAACTGATAGCCGCAGCATACAATAATATCATAATCAGCGACGACATCCGCCACAAGCTGCACCGCAAGCGTAACGTCTCCTGTCTCTTCACGAAGCGGCGTCACCTTTGCATCGGCATTTTCCTCAATATAGGCAAGAATACCGTCATAACAGTTCTCATTAAAGCTTCCGTCATCAACACCCGACGGGCTGCTGACAATAGCGATGTTCATCGCCGGTTCGGCTGCTGCCGGTACCGCTCCGATTGTTCCGATTGCCATAACTCCCGCTGTCAGTAAAGCTGCTGCTCGTTTCATAGTCTCCTCCTTGTAATATGATCGCAAATGCCATCCGCTGCAGTCGCATAGGTCCGCCTTACTCCATGGCTTTCGCGAAAATTGAACCGGATTTCTCCGGCACTTACCTGTTTCTGATAAGGCTTCCGGATTCTGAGCCTGCTTTGATCTGCCGTTCCTCTTCCGAAACCGGACAAAAATCTACACGTCTTCGTTTCCCTGAAGGCCTTTGCGGATTTACTTAGATTATACACTTGAATCAGCCTTCCGCCTATATATTTTGAAGGAATTATATTCTCAAAACCGCTCAAAACGAAGGGCCTTTCCGACGGAGTTCTCCGTCATCAGGCAGAGGAACTATGCCGCCGGAACATTTTATATACGTTATAACGGGCAAATCGCCTATCGCAGCAGCTCTTTTTGTATGCCGGGCAAATGCTGAGTAAAAGAGCCAAAGATCATCTGCTTCCCTTATCATAGACCTCACCGAGAGCCCTCGGAGAGCGGTTATGCTTCGAGAAGAAAATAAGCAGAAGCAGTGTCAGCACATATGGCAGGATCATAATGAGATCCGAATATGCGCTCGGAAGTCCCATTACTTTGACGATCTGCTGGCCACCCGATCTTGCAAAGCCGAACAGGAAGCAGGCAGCTAGAGTCGGCAGCATGTTCCAGTTGCCAAAAATCAGGGCCGCAATAGACAGATAGCCGAAACCCATGTAAAGCGATGATGAGAAATTGGCAAGAATCGAATACGCGAAACAGATGCCGGCAAGGCCCGACAGCGCGCCGGAGATCAGAACCGCCCTGTAGCGAATAGAAAGGACGCTCAATCCCGCCGCATCAACCGCGTGGGGATTATCACCGCAGGCGCGAAGATGCAGACCAAAATTCGTCCGGTACAGAACATACCACGCAATCAGGGCCGCAGCCAGGATAATCCATTCATATGGGTACATATTCTTAAAAAATGCGCCGAGCACCGGAATCTTCGAGAGCACCGGAATCGAATAGCGTTTCGAAACCGTCAGCAGAAATTTGTCGGAAGCCGCGCCGAACACATTTTTATTGATCTGCTTTGTCAAAAACGAGGTCAGAGACATCGCCAGGATATTGATCACTACACCGCTGATGACCTGATTCGCCTTAAAGCGGATACACAGCTCCGCATGTATCAGTGCAAAAAGTCCTCCGCCGATGAAAGCACCGGCAAGTGCCGCATAGAACGGAATCTGAGAAGAAGACGGCAGCGATTTAGACAGAATGACTGCAATCAGCGCACCGAAAAACGCTCCAAATCCCTGAAAGCCCTCAAGCGCCAGATTTGTAATTCCGCTTCTTTCGGAATAGATCCCACCGACTGCCATGATGAACAGCGGTAATGTAAAGGACAAGCCGTCAATGATTACCGAATTCATAATCAGCCCTCCTTTTCTTCTTCCCGGGCCGCCTCTTCGAGAATATCCCGGGATTTTTTTACTTTGTAAGCAATAAATGCGTTGCAGGCACTGAACAGAAGAATAAAACCGGTGATCAGCGAAGCAAGTTCCGCGTCCGCTCCTGTTACAGAACTCATGTATGTACTTCCCTTGCTGAAAACCGTCAGTACAAATGACGAGAAGATGATCGCTATCGGATTATTATTGCCCAGCAGCGTCACCGCAATGGAATCAAATCCCATTGATGGCAGGACCTTCGGCTGAATCGAAGTAAAATATCCCAGATAATAGGTAACTCCTGCAAGTCCGGCCAGCGCGCCCGAGAGCATCATGGAGATGACCACATTTTTTCCGACGTTAACACCGGCATAGAGTGCGGCCGTTCTGCTTTTTCCGACAGCCTTCATTTCAAAGCCTGCCACTGTCCTGTTCATCAGGAAATAAATGAGAACAGCGGCCGCAATCGCCAGAACGATGCCAAGCGGAATATCGTATTTGATGTCACCGATCATCACTCCGCTCAGGGTGAGACGGGCACATTTTTTTACATTCTTCGACTGTCTGGTCACCGGATCAACAAATCTCGTGTTAATAAAGAAGCTGATAATATATGAGACAATATAATTCAGCATAATACTCGATACGACTTCATTAATATTAAACTTATATTTGAGAAATCCGATCAACGAGCCGATCAGCGCGCCGCATACAATGCCGATTAAAAGAACCAGAATTTTGGCAATGACCGAATTCATCTCCATATAGCCGACAAGGATCGTTGCGATAAAACCGGAAAAGAGCATCTGTCCGGATACACCGATATTGAAAAGGCCTGTCATCATCGCCACGGCCACCGCCAGTGCCGCAAACAGCATCGGTGTCCAGGCATTGACGAAGCCGGAAAATACCGACAGCATGGAGGCATGTGCCGCATACGCGGATTTCGGGGCAACCCCGCTGCCCTGAAGAATTGCGTAATAGGCGCTGAAGGGATTGATCTTCAGAATCGCCAGAATGATTCCGGCCGCAATCAGGCTCAGCAGAACAGAGAAGATCGGGATCGAGATCGCGCTCCGGCGTCCGCTGCCGATTACTTTTACAACGATTTTATGGAGAAGAAGATGCTTTTTCTTATTCATTTTCTCACCCCCATCATATACTCGCCGATAATGCTTTCATTGAGGTCTTCTGCCGGTGCGATATGCGTCAGTTTTCCGTCAAAGATCACGCCGATCGTATCCGAAAGTGCCATGATTTCATCAAGTTCAAGTGAAACAAGGAGAATCGCCCGCCCTTTATCCCGTTCGGCAAGAATATCCTTTCGGATATTCTCAATCGCTCCGATATCCAGTCCTCGTGTAGGCTGAACATAAATCACAAGATCCGCGTCCTGCTCAACTTCCCTCGCGATGATTGCCTTTTGCTGATTGCCGCCGCTCATCGTCCTTACAATTGTCGGCAGTCCCTGGCTGCTCCGGATGTCATATTCATCAATCAGCCGCTGTCCGAAAGAAGCCGCCTCCGCATCATTGCGGATGCCTCCCGAGGCATAGGGCTTCTGATAGTATTTTTTAAGAATCAGATTTTCCTGAAGACTGAAATCCAGCACCAGACCATATTTATGCCGATCCTCAGGAATATAAGCAATCCCGGCCTCTGTTCTGGCACGTATCGACTCTCTGCTGATGTCTTTTCCTTTAAATAAAATGCTTCCGCCGCTGACCTTCATAAGGCCCGCTATCGCATCCGCCAACTCAATCTGTCCGTTGCCCGAGACACCGGCAATTCCGAAAACCTCTCCTCTTCTTACTGAAAATGAGGTATCATTCACCACCGGAAAGCCCATTTCGTTTTTAACGACCAGATCTTTCACGGAGAGAATTTCCTCCCCAAAATCTGCCGTCGATTTATCAAGTCCGAAGTTGACATCCCGGCCCACCATCAGGTTTGCCATCTGCTCCATGGAGGTTGTCTTCACATCGAGGACATCAATCAGCTTCCCTTTTCTGAGAACAGCGCAGCGGTCCGCCACTTTTTTGATCTCCGCAAGTTTATGCGTGATGAGAATAATTGTCTTCCCGGCAGCCTTAAGACTGAGCAGAATTTCAAGCAGTGCCTCGATCTCCTGAGGCGTCAGAACTGCTGTCGGCTCGTCAAAGATCAGAATCTCCGCTTCCCTGTAAAGCATTTTCAGAATTTCAACCCTCTGCTGGATCGAAACCGTAAGATCCTCTATTTTCAGTGTCGGATCAACCGTAAGACCATAGGATTCGGAAAGCTCCCGGATTTTTTTATCAGCAGACTTAACATCAACATAAGGAATAAACCCCAGAAATTTCTTCTTCGGTTCTATTCCCATGATAATATTTTCCGTGATCGTATAGTTCGAAATCAGATTAAAATGCTGAAACACCATGCCGATGTTCAGCCCGGCGGCATAATTAGGCGAAATGATCCTTTCCTTTTTTCCGCGAACATAGATTTCACCTTCGTCCGGCTCATACATGCCGAACAGCACACTCATGATCGTCGATTTTCCCGCGCCGTTTTCACCGAGCAGCGCAAAAATCTCGCCTTTTTTAATCTGAAGCGTCACATCATCATTGGCGGTAATTCCCGGAAACCGCTTGGTGATATGCTTCATTTCCACAATATATTCGGACACTGCCTGCACCTCCTGCGGAACATTTCTTTACCGTTTCCCAAGTATCATACCTTTTCCAGATCCGTATTCGCGCCGATCATAATCAGAATCATCTCCTTGGTCAGCGGAGCATGTGGATCAGGATTCACTTCGATTCGATCGTCTGCCTTTTTTGTCCCGACTATATTGATTCCGTACTTTTCGCGGACATTGAGCTCTGCGAGCGTTTTTCCGACCCAACCCGCCGGCACGATTTTTTCTATCAGGCTGTATTCCTCCGAGAGATCAATCCAGCTCGCAAAATCCGTTGACATAATCCGTTTTGCGATATAAGAGCCGTACTCCCTCTCCGGGAAAATCACGCTGTCCGCGCCTATCTTCTTAAGGACCTTTCCGTGATAACGGTTCTTCGCCGCAGCAATTACAAATACGCCCATCTCTTTGACGATCAGAGTTGCCATGATACTGGCTTCCATATTGCTTCCGATTGCAACAATAACCCCGTCATAATTGGATATTCCTATGGATTCAAGAACGCCGGCTTCCTGAACGTCCGCAATCATAGCGTATGAAACCTTATCCTTTACCAGGTCAACCTTCGCCTCATCCCGGTCAACAACAACTACATAGCAGCCAAGCTTCTGAAGCTCAACGGCTATGCTCTCACCAAACCTGCTCAGACCGAGAACAGCATATTGCTTCGGCATAGCTCTCCTCCTGCTTTTCCTTCTCTTACGCCAGTTTATCCGATCATAATTTCCTCCTCCGGAAGTCTCCGGAGACTCGTTACCCGATCGTTTTTCTTTACGAACATCAGTGCCATGGTCAGCGGTCCGATTCTCCCGATATACATCAGGACCATCAGCACCGCCTGACTTTCTCTCGTAAGCCGGGGTGTCAGATCGGCGCTCAAACCAACTGTTCCGATCGCTGAAATTGCCTCATAAAGCACATCTGTAAGCGGTATCGTATCCGCTTCAAAGCACAGGATCAGAAATGTTCCGATCATACAAGCTGTAAAGGCCATTCCGGCAATTGTAAGTGCCGTTCTCAGCAGCTTTGCCGAAATTCTCCGGCCGAACGCTTCCGCATCAGAATTTCCCTTAATCGTTGAAATCACCGTCAACACAAGAAGGGCGGCTGTTGTGGTCTTAATGCCTCCGGCTGTACCGGTTGAAGAGCCTCCGATCAGCATCAGCAGCATATTGAAAAGCTTTGTCTCATCGTGCATGGCCGATTGCGAAAAAGTGTAAAAGCCCGCTGTTCGATCCGTGACCGACTGGAAAAATGAAGCCATCACTTTATTTCCGATGTTCATATTTCCGATCGTTCCCGGATTTCGATACTCCAGCACCATGACCGCAGCCGCTCCTCCGACAATCAGAATCGGCGTCGTGGTCAGAACAAGCTTGCTGTGAAGCGTCAGACGGCGGAAGCATGTTTTAAACGAAAAATGCCTTCTTCCAAGGTCTCTCAGCGTATCAAGCACATCAAACCAAACGATAAATCCAAGACCGCTGAGTACAATCAGCAGCATCGTCGTCACATTGACAAGTGGATTCAGAGCATACGCCGCCAGACTTGAATCTCCTAAAATATCAATTCCCGCATTGCAGAATGCCGAAACCGCATGAAAAATACCGTACCATATTCCCGTGCGGACCCCGTAAACGGGAATAAAGGCAATAGTGTAAAGCACCGCTCCTACCCCTTCAACTGCGAAAGTACCGATGAGAATTCTCCGAATCATCCGTGCCGTACCGCCGATGCCGCTGAGCCCGTAACTCTCCTGAATCATCACCCGTTCGCCCACCGTGATCTTCTGGTTGAAGACCAGAAAAAACAGCATACCGACAGCAACAATCCCAAGTCCTCCAAGCTGACAGAGAAGCAGAATAATGATTTTTCCGAACAGCGTATACTGAACGGCAGGAACAACCGTCAGAAGCCCGGTCACACAGACTGACGAAACCGCTGTGAACAGGGCATCCTGAAACGCAATCGGTCCATTCGTGCTGATCGGAAGCGACAGCAGAAACGCCCCTGTTATAATTGCACAGAGAAACCCAAGTCCGAGTATCCGCACCGTGTCATATCTGCGATTGCCCTGATCCGTCCACTTTCTGTTTTTTGCTTTATCCGGGACATCTCTTTTCATCAGGCCGCCTTTTTTATAGGAATTTCTTTATTGGTTCTTTTTATCGGTAACAATTCGGATCACCGGTCTTACGACTCCGGCTGAATTGGAAACATTATCTCCGTCGTAGCTCACATTGCCTTCAAGAAAAACAATGGCCGCATAATCACTTCTGTATCCTGGAGAGCGCAGCCACCAGGTTGCGGTGCCGGACTTGATCGTCTTTTTGCTTTTCTCAACAGCATAATCCGTAACTTCACAGACGCGCTCCTCTTCAGTCGGAAAATATTGAAGTGCCTCTGTTATGCTCAGCAAAAAGACCTTGTCCTCTGTCTTGCTTCCGGACGGAGTCAGATAGTTCGGATTGCTGTCCGGGCTGACCTCCGAGCTCAGAATCATGGACTGTTCGACTTCTCCGAAGGCTGCGCTGTAAAATGTCTCATTCAGCCAGCTGCGGAGTGAGCAGATGTCCCAAGTGACAGCCGTAAAATATTTATTATACGGCTTACAGAAAAGCCCTTTTTTACTGATCAGCAGCGTTTCATTCCCATCTTTTTCAAGGACAATCCACTCGATCGGTTCCGCTCCGTTTTCAGCATCATTATCCTGTTCATACTCACCGAACTCAACAATATCCCCTTCGACTGCGTCCCTGATTGTGATCGCATTTTCACAGATCCCGATATTGTATTCGGAATCCTTGTAGTCTCCGAGCTTTTGAAATTCAGCGATCGCGCCTTCATAGTCGCCCTCCGCCAGCTGCTCCTCGGCGCTTCTGTAATCGCCATCCTCAACCGCATGAAGGCATTCCTCGATCTTTTCTCCCGCATCTTTGTAATTTTCAATACTTTCCAGCCTCTTAAGAGCCCCGTCATAATCTCCGGAACTCATCATCGCAGAAGCGGATACATATCTCCATTCACGAAGAAGCATCGGAGCTGCCGCTATTGCTGCCGCAGCAATTACCGCAGCCACCGCTCCGAGCCGAATTCTGACGGCACGTTTTTCAGCCGCCCGCTCCGCGGCACGTTTTGAGCAGCGTTCCAGCCAGAGACCGGTCTTTTTGTCCTTTGCGTACTGCAGTGCCTTTTTATAATTTTCATTTTTCTCAAAAGAATGCGCCCAGTCTTCCAGTTCACCGGTCGACTTAAGGCCAAGATCCATGAGAAGCCTCAGGATGTAAGCATCTCCGCATTCCGGCGCATTCTCCAGAACTTTTTCCAGGTATTCTTTTGCCTTCGGGATATTGCCGGATGCCATAAACATGCGGACATGATCAAGATCCCGTTCGGCATCGTAATTGTCGTTTTTCCACCGGTCATTCAGTTCCATATCATGTTTCCCTTCTTCTTTCCGTCTCCTGAATGGGCCATTTATTCAAAACAATTTTATCATATTCTCTGTCAATTAACCACATGAAAACCAAAGAACCTGTCACTGACAGAGCCTATGGCATGCTTCCTTATTATGCTTAAGATAAGACAGCGAAGCGGAGAGGAGCAGCCGTAATTTTTCGGCAGCTTCTCTCCGTTTCAGAGGACTTATAAATAAAACTTTTCTATACAGAGTTCTTCTATATGAAACATTTCTATGCAGTGGTTTTTATATGAGGTTTTTCCATCCGGAAGTTTTATCATCCAAATTCCGGAAGTGCCCTGAACGCATTCCTCTTCCTGTCCAGAACAGCCTGATCGTCTCTGCAGGAATCCAGGATGGTATTGCCCTCCGCCCCCTCTTCGACCACGACCGCCTGAACCGACAGCTCTGTAAGCTTTCCGGCTGCCAGAATTGCCTCAACCTGAGCGTCAAAGCAGGAATTTTCCAAAGCCTGTTCCGGATCTGTCCGTTCCTCAGTAGTCGCAGTGATGTGATTATTGGAAATGAGGTTGCCGCTGCCGCCGATGACCCGTATAATAACCGGCAGCGTATCCGGTGACGGCTTAAGATACCGACATGCAATAGTCTCTGAGATATGATTTGAAAGTACTGAATTCCGACTGCCGTCGATCACGATCAGTCCATAGGTATCCGGAACATCCGAACCATAGTTCTGCATCGGCGGCCAGGGTTCATGATCGCGGAGAAAATGATTCGCCGAAACCAGATTTTCAATGCTGCCCCTGTCAATAATCAGCATCCCCGGATAAAATGAATGGAACCGGTTTGCCGTGACAGATGAGCGCGAATTGCCCGACAGATGAACGATACTTTTTCCGCGTGGGAAAACATTGTTTGCCGCAATAAGCAGTCCTCCGAAGTTCTCCGCAAAAATCGAAAATCCCCGATATCCTGCACCAATCAGATTATCTGTCACTTTTGAAGCCTGCCCATAGCCGCGCAGTTCAATACAATTGCCGCACTCCGCAATAAAATTATCATGAATTGAGAGCGCGTCCGAATAATACATCGTGAGGCCATGCTCAAGGTATATCATTCCCATTCCCTTCACGCGAAAGGAATCATTCGGCGACGCACAGTAGATTCCGGTCTTTCCGTTCAGATATGTATTTTCCGGATCACCCGATCCATCATCCTTAAAATGCAGACCGTCAATACAGAAATCTTCGAATTCAACAGAGCTGATTCTCGGATCTCCGTCCCGCCTGATCAGAAATGCCGCACCTGCCGCCTCTGCCGCATCATAAGGAAACGCTTCCGATGCCGGGCCTCCCGGTTTTAAAGCCGTATCTTCCGATGGATCAATATCCACCAGAATCCTGCTTCCCCCCGGCCAGAGTTCATGCAAACCGCTCCACTCTTCCTTTGGGACATTGAAGCGGATACTGGATGACTCAAATCCGTGTCCGGTTCCCTTGATCTTCAGGTAGCTCACATCGATGACAACCTGCGTCCGCAAATGATAATCTCCGGACGGAATAAAAATAACCGCCCCCGGCTTTCCGCCCTCGTATTCATCTGCGTTTAGCTGGCGCATTTTAACATCGGAAATCATGCTGTTCAGCACCTCTCCGATATCTCTCTGCGGATCTCCGATATGCCATTTTGTTACGTCATAATAATTTTTTCCATCCATAATAAAACCCTGAATAACATTCTTTCCCGTCATCAGATAAAATTCCGATGATATCCTTAACACTGCCGAATCGAGTTCTCCGCACCGGAAAACCCTCGCCGGCTTTACAGCAAGGACCAATGATCCGCGGCTTCAAAACAGTGTCAGCGAAATGTTCCCCGAAGACCATAACTTTCATAATTGCACAGGACGGCTTTCCCGCCTTCAGCCCTCACTGTAATCGCATTCTGCTCATCGCCTGCGTAAACATTATTTGAGTGGTTGTTCGTATAATTGTCGGTATAGATCTCGATCGAACTCTGATCAAGGAAAATGTGCACGTCCAGAAGCTTCCTGTCCTTTAAAAACAGAAGGCTTCGCGAAACCCCGCGGCTCCAGCCGTCCGAATGGTTCCTGTTAACGGACAGTTCCCCCTTTGCGAGATCGATCAGACAAACAGTCTTCTTCCCCTCTCCGGAGCGAAGACAAAGCTCAACACTCTGTGCGTCAGTCCGGTCAAGATCTATATCAAACCGCAGTTCACAGCTGATTCCGTCTCCCGCAGTAAGCGGCAGCCTCTCCCCTGTCACAGAGATTTCCGCCTCCTTGTGCGCATCTATCCGCAATTCCTTAAGTTCACGGATCGGCGTAAACTGTACCCTTCCGTCCGCGAGTAAGTTCACCTCTCTCGAAAGACTGAAGAAGCTGGTCCATCCTTCTTTATAAGCCGGTCCCCAATCCTTCCAGCCCGGCATCCACTCCCAGCCGTTAGCCCAGGCTGTCGTAATTCTTCTGCCGTCAGGAGCCTGGAATGAATGCGGCGCATAGTAGTCGAAACCCCAGTCAATTTCACTGGCCGATTCCGTGCGGAATCTTCCTGTTTTGTAGTCAAAATCGCCTTTCAGAAATACGGATGTGTGATCTCCCGACCTGACCGGCGAAAAAGTCAGAATATACTTATCTCCGACAGGAAAAAGATCCGGGCACTCCCACATATCTCCCCATTCTCCACGACTTTCCGCAAGTACATTGACATATTCCCAGTGAAGAATATCCGATGATCTATAGAGAAGCGCAGCCCCATTTCCATTCAGTCTAGCCGCCAGGACACAATAAAAATACTCTCCGTGTTTCCAGATCTTCGGATCTCTGAACTCACCCGGCTCAGCAAAATCCGGTGCTGTAATCACCGGGTTGCCTTCGTATTTTTCAAAATGTATGCCGTCCTCACTTGAGGCAATGCACTGCGTCTGCTCCATTCCTCTGCCGAAGTTTGCAGAAGCTGTAAACATCAGATACAGCTTACCCTCATGCTCAATCGCACTGCCCGAAAAGCATCCGCCCTTCGGATGGTCATCATAAGCTTCGCTTGGCGCAAGCGCAAGAGGAAGATATTCCCAGTTTACAAGGTCTGAGCTGACAGCATGCCCCCAATGCATACTATTCCAGAACGGTTCATAAGGATTGGTCTGATAAAAGAAATGATATTTTCCGTCGAAAAAGATAAAGCCGTTCGGATCATTCATCCACCCCTTTTCAGGCATGAAATGATAGTGCTGCCGCATCTTTCCGGCCTTGACCTGTTCACGTCTTGAGTCAATCTCCTCTTGAGCCTGCTTGATTCTCTGCTGCATCAATTCTTTACTCATAATATACCTCATCTGCACATGCCTGTCATACAGGTGCTTCAGTTTTATCGGATATTTCTGAAGGCCACATGTGACCTCTCTGCTGCCTTTTCACTTCACCGCTGTTCTGTCTTATCGCGCATGAAGCGCGTCTCCCAATTTCAGCCTTTCACTGCGCCGGCAGTCATTCCCTGTACAATATAACGCTGCGCCGCAAGTGAAATAATCATGACCGGGAAGCTGAACAGGAAGGCTCCCGCACACATCGGCCCCAGATCCAGATTATAAGCTGAAAGGAAGCCCGCAAGACCGACAGTAAAGGTCTTTGCCTGCATGCTTGTAAGAAGAAGCGAAATCAGGAAATCGTTCCAGGCCAGAAACAGTGTAAAAATAAATGCTGTCGCCAGACCCGGAGCCGCAATCGGAAGAATCACTCTTGAAAACGTCTGGAGGCTTGTCGCTCCATCTACATACGCAGCCTCATCGAGTGTCGACGGAATGCCTTCGTAAAAGCTGAGCATTGTCCACATAACAAAGGGCATATTCACCGCCGCATAAACGATGATCAACGCCAGCTTAGTATCATAAAGTCCCATATCGCAGATGATCTCGTAAATCGGAACAGCGATGCTGGAGGTTGGGATCATCTTCAGACACAGAATAAGAACCACCAGTACTACGGAAAGCTTCGCGCCGGACCTCTGAATCGCATAGGCTGCAAGAGAGCCGAGAATGAGCGCAATCACGGTACTGCAGACAGCTGCTGTCAGACTGTTCAGAAGATACTTCGCCGCATCCATTCTGGCAAAGAGCTGAGTGAAATTCTCCGTTGAAAACACCTTCGGGAAAAATGAAGGCGGCACCGCAATGACCTCTGAGCCCGGTTTAAATGAGCAGGCAATCACATAGAGGTACGGGAAAAGCCAGAACACTGTAAGTATAACGGAAACGATGATCGCAATCATCTTTCCGATTGATCTCTTTTTCATAATTTTCTCCCTGTCAAATAGCAGACTTTCATCATTCGTGTTTGCCAATCGGCCGTCTGCGCAAATATTCCTGCACAATTTATGTTCCGGCCGCAGAACTTCATGGATTTCAGATATTTTTCATCATCCTTTTTTCTTAGGATTCCAGAGGCTCTGCATAAACACCAGAGTAAAGATCACGAGGACAGCAATAAAGATAATCGCCATGGCACTTGCATATCCCGTGTTGTTGTATTTGACAAGCTGTTTATAAATAATAATACTAATCGTCTCGGAGGAGCTGTTCGGTCCACCCTCCGTCATTGCCCAGATGATATCAAAGGTTCTTGCCGCATCGATAATTCTGACTGAGAGAGCAGTCAGGAGCACCGGTTTGATTCCGGGCAGTTTAATATAAAATATTTCCTGAAGCATATTAGCCCCGTCAATACGGGCAGCCTCAACAATCGCCTTGTCAATTCCCTGTAGTCCTGCAAGAATCATCAGCATCATAAACGGAACTGTGAGCCAGATATCGGCGATGCAGCAGGCAATCAGCGACCACTTGGAATCCGCAAGCCAGAGAATATCGGAGGAGCTCTTCAGAATCCCGACTCTTGTGAGAAGCTCGTTTACAATACCAAAACTCGAGCTCATCATCAACTTCCAGGTTAAGCCGGCGACAAGCGGGGCGATCATAAGAGGAGTCATCATAAGTGATCTGACTACTTTGCTGCCTTTATAATTCAGTTCAAATAAAAGCGCAAAGAAAAAACCGATCACTGTTTCGAATCCAACCGCAATGAGAATATAAAGAAGTGTATTCTTCAGCTGCTTCAGCATTCCTTTTCCTGCAAACGCCTTCGCATAGTTTGCAAGTCCGATAAAGGTCCTGTCTCCGGTAATGCCGATCTTATAGAAGCTGTCGATAATCATTTTGATGATCGGATAGATCAGAAACACTCCCATAAAGATTGCGCCGGGCAGAAAAAACAGCAGCAGTGTCTTCCTCGAGATCAATTTCATAGCCGCACCCCCCTCGTAATTAATTGCTTATACCGTATAAAAAGCAGGGATGCACCAGCAAGTTGCGGACAACCTGCCGGTACATCCCCGCATCAGTCACCGCTTGTGACCTTAATTCTTTTCTTAAAAGTCATTCACTTCAGCCAATGCCGATTTCTTCAATTTCAGCCTTAGCTTCTTCAAGCGTGGAGGTAACATCAGCGCCGCCAAGAACAGATTCAACAACGCCTGTAAGTACTTCTTCAATCTGAGACCATGTAGTAACCATCGGTCTTGCCTGAGACTGAGAAGATGCAAGTGTATCAAGAACCGCTGTTGTATGCTCGTTGCCTTCAACGTTAGCAGCTTCTTCATAAACAGAAGTTCTGCCGGCAATCTTCAGAGTGAGATCCATGTAATCGGCATTATGATCATACATATAAGCTGCATATGCTTCAGCCATATCTTTGTTTTCGGAGTTCTTCATAACGCATTCATACCACGGGCCAGTTGTAGCACCAACACCGGCGCTGCCGCCGATCATAGCTGCGCAGCCGACCTTATCAGCGCCAAGGGCTTCGACAGCCGCCGGATACTGATGGCTCCAGTTGAGCTGCATAGCAACTTTTCCGTTTGTGAAAAGTTCCTGGGATTCTGTAGCTGCAGTTGCAAGAGAGTCAGCCGGTGTGTAGTCAGCATTTGCATTTTCAACCATGAAGTTGAGTGCATCGACATAAGCCTGATCTGTGATGTTGCAGTTGCCGTCAGCGTCGAATACAAGACCTTCAGCGCCGGCCTGGCAAGCAAAATCAAGGAAGGAGCAGACAGCATCGGATCCGCTTCCGAATACAGTTGTGCCATACATATCGTCTGTAGCAAGTTCAGCTGCGAGTGCCTGATATTCGTCCCAGGTTGTCGGAACCTGATCTTCGGAAATGAGATCTTTTCTGTAGATCAGAATCTTGCAGTTTACCCACATCGGATAGCCGAGCAGGTTGCCGTCGATTGTGCCGGATTCTTCAAGTGTCGGAAGGAAGTCGCTTGTGTCGACATCAGTGAGCGGCTCAATTGCATCAGCAAATGCCGCGAGCCATACGAAGTCAAGGCAGGCTACATCATGAGCCGCCTGGCCGGCCTTGATCTCTGTGGAGATCTTATCATACATACCTGTGTAAGCAACTGCATCAACAATGACCTTGCAGCCTGTTTCTGCTTCAAAGTCTGCAGCTGTCGCATTCGCAAGAGCTTCTGCCGGAGAGCCGCTCTCTACGAGTACGGTGATGCTGTTCTCTTCATCTGCAAGTGCGCCGACTGACATGCCGCCGAGCATTGTTAATGAAAGACCTGCTGCGATTAATGATTTGATGAGTTTTCCTTTCATTGCCTTTCCTCCTTAATTGATAGAGACAATTGTAGCCGCTTTAAGTCGAGGAAGCCGACATTGTGGAACGCGTTCCACATTCCGCAAAAAATAAAGGCCCGACCGATTTGCAAATCGTGTGGAACGCGTTCCACACACTTTCAAAAAATAAAGGCCGTTTCCTCAGCACCTGATTAAATTATATACCGCATCTCCAGGATGTCAATTATAATTGCAGCGCAATATGCAATTTTGTTAAACTCAGATAATATCAGAAGACGAATTATGTGCACTCTGCACAATCCTGTGAAATTCCCCTTGATTAATAACGTCGGACAACGAGAAAACGCGCCGCCGGCGCGTTTTCTGTACGTTATAACGAATAAAAGCCGTTTCGCTGCTGCGCCCCTTCCAATGATTTACAGGATGTTTCTTTTGACCTCTACAATAAACATTACCGGTCAGCAGAGCATAAAGTTGTGCCTCCCTGTCGAAGCGACGTCTTTAAGATCACCTGCCGGTTCTTAAATCTCGCACCCCCGACAAGATCACATATGAGCTTTGCGGATTCACAGGCCAGTTCTTCAATCGGCTGCACCACCGACGTAATCTTTGGCTGAGTCAGTTCAGTGATAAATGTACCGTCATATGCTACAATTTTTACATCTTCAGGAATTCTCACCTGCCGGCTGAGCAGCCTGTTCATGCACTCAATCGCAAGCCTGTCCACGCCGAACACACCGTCAAACACAATGCCTTTCTCAAAAACATCGTCAACAACCTGCACATAGTAAGGCGTATCCATGCGTCTCCAGTCCAGGTCATAGACGCAGGTTTCGATTCCGCTTTCTTCCATAACCCGCTGAAATTCGTAGTGACGGTCGTGATACGGGGTTTCAATTAACCCGTTCCCGCGAAAATGCAGGACTTTCCGGCAGCCGCTTGCAATCAGCGCCTCTGCAGCCATCCGGCCGCCTTCCAGATGGTCAACCGTCACAACCGGAATATCTTCTCCAAGATAGCGATCAATCGCCACGATCGGCTTATGGATCTTTGAATAGACACTCTCATCCAGTGCCGACACGCCTGAGATGACTCCATCCACGATATGTCTGTTGAGCATGTCAAGATATTCAGCTTCAGCTTCAGTGTCTTTAATGGTATTGCAGAGCATAACCTTGAAGCCAGCTTTATACAACTCTGCCTCGACATTATCAATAAACGCCGCAAAGAACGGATTCGACACATTCGGCACCAGTACCGCAATAATCCCCGTTTTTTTTCTGTAAAGATTTCTAGCGAGCTCGTTCGGCGTATAATTGAGCTCTTTCATCGCAGCCTCTATCTTTTCCCGTGCCTCCGCAGAAACGTATCCGCTGTCGTTGAGCATTCTCGAAACAGTTCCGACTCCTACACCGGCTGCTTTTGCCACGTCTTTAATACTTGCCATTTATTTCGCCACCCAGTCTTATCTTGCTTCATCCGCATGCCTGCATACACAAAATGAACAATTCGTATCCGGCTGCATTGATTTTGCCGGACAATAATACTCTGTCTTTCCCTGACCCGCTTTTCTGACATAGTGAACCGCCTCCTGAGGATGCATCGGCACCTTCAGTATAAAAGCAGTGTAAACGCAGCTGATGCAGATCCATTTCCAGGCTTTCGGATGTCCGGCAAGATATTGCATCAGATATCTGTTTGTAATTTCTTCCAGGTGCTTTACCTCAACGTCATCCACGCTCTCTTCACCGACCGCGTCCTCCGACATCATCCGAAGAATCAAAGACCTGTTAAATGCACTTAGATGCGGCATTTTCGCATCTTTAATAAATTTATATTCTTCAGCTGTTACTTCTTTTCTCAGCTTTACCAGCAGTTCTGATTTCGTCATATTTCAAATTCTGTGTGGTCATTCACCGGCCTAAAGCAATCACTCATTCGTCGCACGGAAGCTTTTCTTAATTCACCTGAAAATACTTCCCGGATTTCCCCGAAGCTGCAGCCCTTATACCTGCCGCATGCCGGACTTAAGGCAGACAGTTTTTCCAATCTGTGTTATAATAAAACAGCCTCACGAGCAATGCTGAAACTGTACATAGCATCATCGATGGGCAGAATAACAGATATAAAAAGGCGGTATTGCCATGAAAATGATAAGAGTAACTGATAACAGGCAGGAACTTCGCCGCATCCGAAAGCTTTATCTTGAAGCTTTCCCTGCAAATGAGCGTTTTCCCTTCTTCCTGATGGTTCAAAAAGCGCGAAAAGGCCGCGGCGAGTTGTGGAGCCTTTATAAAGACAACACCTGGGCCGGTATGGCCTATGTGATTTCGCACAATGAGCTGCGCTACCTCTTTTATTTTGCCATTGCGCCTTCACTTCGCGGTAAAGGCTGCGGAACCGCCGCACTTACCGCCATCAAAAAACACTATGCGGGCTGCAGACTCTTTCTTGCCCTTGAGCAGCAGGATCCGGCAGCTCCCAACCGCGAACAGCGGGAAAAGCGCCGCCGGTTTTATCAAAATTCAGGACTTCACTATCTCCCCTACCTGCTGAAAGAGGCCTCTATGATCTATGCTATAATGGGAAACAGTGAAAAAATAGAACCGGGAGAATACAAGGAGCTTATGAACGCCTATCTCGGTTTTCCCATGCGCTGTTTCCTCGACACCAGAATTCTGACGGATGTCCCTTCCCGTTTGAAATAAGACTGCACCGTCAGAATTTTCAGGACAGAAGCACCTCTATCATACTGTCAATAGCCGCCTCTTTCGAAATGCTGATGTGCATTCCGTATTTCGCAGCCAGAGCTGCAGTCTGTTCACCGATGCACACGGCATTAAGCTTCGTAAAGTCAAGCTGCGGAAATCTTTTAGTGAACCCTTTAACCGTTGAAGCACTGGTAAACATCACCTCGGATATACCGCCGGCAGCCAGTTCTTCAGCGGCTTTTTCCGTTGCAGGATCATTTTCCGCGTAAACCGTATCGTAAATCGAAATATCCCGGTATCCAACTCCGCCGGCAGATAGCTCTTTCACAAGATCCGGAGACCCCTTTCTCGCCCGGAAGATCCAGACCTTCCCCTTTTGTCCCCATTTTTCCGCAAGGAGCCTTCCGAGTTCTCCGGCAGAATAGCTCCCGGGCACATAATCCGCATAAATATGATACTTTTCCAGTTCAGAGGCAGTTCCTTTTCCGATCACCGCAAATGATAGCTCAGGTCCCGCGAAAAAGTGTCTCAGATCAATCCCGCTGTGTGCCAGTTCCTCAAAGAAATAATCAACTCCCCTCGGGGAAGTAAACGTCACGCAGACCGGTTCCTCTTCTTCAAGCATCTCCTCTATTGCTGTTCCGAAATTCGGAATCGCCGCCGTTTCAATCGATGGCAGCTCAACCACCTGAGCACCGAGTGCTCTCAGCTTCTTCGTCAGCAAAGATTCTTTCTGCGGAGGTCTTGTGACAAGGATCTGCCTGCCGAAAAGCGGTTTCTTTTCAAACCAGGCAAACTCGCTTTCCAGAGCGCAGACTCTACCCACAACAATGATCGCCGGCCCTTTAATGCCCTGCTTCTCTGCCTCCGGCAAAAGTCCGCCAACTGTCGATACCACCCTTTTCTGCCCACAGGTTGTCCCCTTCTCAAGAACCGCTGCCGGCATTGCCGGATCCATTCCTGCATTCAGAAGCCGCTCACAGATCGTCCCAAGCTCAGAGAGTCCCATCAAAAAAACCAGCGTTGCATTCAGCTTCACAAGGGCCTCAAAATCGATATCAAGCGCACCATTCTTCTTTCTATGCCCTGTAATAACATGGAAAGAGGAAGTATAATCCCGATGCGTCACCGGAATGCCATTATATGCCGGCACTGAAACAGCGGAGGTAACCCCCGGCACCACCTCATACGGCACCTTCTCCGCAGCAAGCAGTTCGAGTTCTTCACCGCCCCGTCCAAAAACAAACGGATCACCGCCCTTCAGGCGAACCACAATTTTTCCTGCCTGCGCGTGTTCAAGGAGAATGCGATTGATCTCCTCCTGCGGAACAAGATGATGGCTTGACCGCTTTCCTACGTTGATATATTCCGCCTTCTTAGGCAGTGAAGATAACATTTCCAGACTGACCAGTGCGTCATAGACGATCACATCTGCTTCATTGATCGCTGCCCGACCCTTTTCCGTCAGGAGTCCGATATCTCCGGGCCCGGCTCCAACCAACCACACTTTTCCGCTATTTTTCTTCTGCTCAGCCATAAATTCTCCCTTTATCCGGAAATCATCTGTACTTTTTTTTCAATTCCTCAGCCAGCATGGCCCCTATTGTCTCAGCCTCAGCTGTCCGCCCATTCTTTTCGCCCTTCACATAAGTATCGGAAGCCTCATCATAATAAAGCCCTCTCAGCCTGAGTTCATCTCCCCTTATTTCCGCATAAGCCGCAATCGGTGACGAGCAGCCGCCGTCAAGCGTTCTGACAAATGCCCTCTCAGCCGCAGCCGCACGTTCAGATTCTCTGCTCAGTGAGCCTTCAAGAAATGAATAATCACCGCCGTCAATTCCCTGAAAGGCAAGAATCCCCTGGCCGGCGGCCGGAATCAATTCATCGACAGAAAATATCCGCGCCGCTTCACCTTCAAGTCCCAGCCTCCGGAGTCCCGCCAGAGCAAGAATTGTAGCCGAATAGCCTTCCGTCTCCAGTTTCCTCATCCGCGTCTGGACATTTCCGCGGATATTTTTAAATTCAGCCTGCGGGTAAAGCTTTTTCAGCTGAATCATTCTCCGCCTGCTTGAAGTTCCGATAATCCCCCTCTTAAAACCAGGAGTCAAATCGCTTCGCACGAGCATCGCGTCTCTCGGATCTTCACGTTTTGAAAAGCCGAGAAGAGGAAGTCCCGGCGCAATCTCCATCGGAAGATCTTTCAGACTGTGAACCGTTATATCCACTCTGCCGTCGTAAAGAGCCCTGTCCAGTTCCTTTACAAAAAGACCCTTACCACCGATCGCATCAAGACTGCGGTCAAGAATCATATCGCCCGTCGTCTTCATGGTAATAATTTCAAACTCAATTTCGGGATGCTGTTCCCGGATTTCGTTGAGCGCAAGTTCTGTCTGCGCGACAGCAAGCCGACTGTCCCTGCTCCCCACACGTACGATCTTTTTCATTTTCCACCTGTATTCATCCGTAAAGCAGATATTAAGGGTACCTGCCGTCTGCTCAAAATGCTCTCATTGACCGGCTCAGTACTTCAACACATTCTCCCCACTCTTCAGGCGGAAGAATTTTATTCAGCCTGTAAATCAGGGCCGCGGCAGTTTTTCCGCTTCCTTCCGCAATCACTTCCCGAATCCGCCCCTCATCCTGTACTCTGAAGGCTTCCTGCAGGTCGGTCTCAATTCTCCGGTACGTGATTTCGCCGCAGTTCCTCTCTATTTCCCGAATCATATCATAATAATCCTTAACTGCGGTCTCCTGAACCAGCTTCTCACGATATTCACGAATGATCTCAAGCGCCTTTCTCACGCCCTCATTATCCTCACCGGTATTAGCACCGCCAAGCGTGTCGATATTGTACAGACAGACGTTAGGCAGCTCCGCAAACTCTTCCGATATATCTCTGGGAACCGCGAGGTCAACCAAAACCTTCTTTTTTGAATTCAGGAACAGATTTCCGCAATCTTCGTAATTAACCGTACAGTACGGGCTCGTTGTTGCACTGATCACGGCATCATACTCCGCAATAATATCATAGCGGTCTTTGTAATCAACAATCCGGCAGCCGGCGGGAATCTCCACCTGACGCGTCTTATAATTGCGAATGGTCATCATGACATCTGCGCCGCAGCGGACAAGCATCCGGGCTGCCATCCGGCCGATCATGCCGTTTCCGATCACAAGACACTTCCGGCCTCTGATATCTCCGAATTCCTCCTGCAGGACCGCCCTTGTGCGTGTCACCACAGAATCTTCCACGGCTGTCAGATGCACCGACTGCTTAATTTTTTTCGCAGCAGAAATTGCATTCATAAACAGCTTTTCCAGAAAATAGTCCGTTGCGTCACATTCCCTCGCCGCAGCCAGTGCCGATTTTACCTGCGTGACAATCTGATCCTCTCCAAAAACCCTCGATTTCATTCCGCAGGCGAGACGAAACAGATGCTCCGTGACCTCATCACCTTTTCGTTCGACGATACAGGAACCATACTGATCAAACGAAAGTGATTTGAGGCTGCAAAAACGCTCTGCAAGATTCCAAATCGGCTCGCGGACACTCAGATAAAGTTCTGTACGGTTGCAGGTTGATAATATCACGGCTCCTCCGATTTCCGGACTGGCCTTCAGTTTTTCAAGAGACTCCGTCAGTAATTCATTCTGCAGTGAAAATGCTTCGCGCACATCGAGGCGCGTTGTTTCATAATCAACTCCCGCCATTTGAAAAACCATGGTTCGTTCCTCACTGATTCTCAAATAATCCCAATCTGTCTCAATTTGATTCGTTCGTGCGGCGCTTTACATGAAGACAGAATTCTTTCAGCAGCGGAGCCATATAGACCCGCCTGTTCCAAAGCATAAAAACATTTCTCACAAGATGCGGTTCTGTGATCGGAATGACTTTAACAGGAAGAAGCTTCAGATAAGGCTCTTCCGGGAGAATTCCGATGCCAAACCCATTTGCAATAAAGCCGGCAATCACCTGTTCCTCCATGATTTCCATGGAAATCTTCGGTACAAAGCCGCTGCCCTCAAGCAGCCTGTCAAGAATATTCCTCAGACTGCTTCCCTTGGCAAAATAGACGTATGGATAATCCCTGGTTTCATCAAGCGTAATACTCTCCCGGCCGGCGAGCGGATGCTCCTCCGGTATTACGAGCATCATGGTCTGCTTTTTTACCTCCGCCGCCTCAAACCACGTATCGCGCGACGGTGAGCAGAAGACATAGTCAAATCTACCGGAATCAAGCCCATCGAGCAGCAATTTGGTAGATCCCGTTTCGAAAACAAAGGACACATTGAGATCGGGATGTTCTTTTTTAAAGCTGCTGATCAGCTCCGGTATATAATGTACGCCGAGAAATCTGAGAGCGCCTATACGAATTGTCCCGCCCCCTATTGCCGATTGGTGAACTGCGGTAATCCCTGCGTTCAGCGTATTCAGTGTTCCTTCCGCATAAACAAGAAACTGTCTTCCGAAATCCGTAAGCACATTCGTTCTGCCGTTTTTTTCGATCAGGCAGACTCCGAGTTCCTTCTCGAGCTGCGAAATCCCATAACTGAGGTTCGGCTGGGAAATATGCAGGCGTTCTGCGGACAGAGTATAACTGTGCGTATGCGCCAGTTCTACAAAATATTGAAGATGCTGAAGATTCATCTCTTTTCCTTCTTGTCCTCGATTGGCTCATGGGTCTGTGACACGGCATATTTTACGGTTTTGCTTTTTTCAACCTCAGAAAACGCAAAAACGAAACTGCCGCCTGAAATGCCGCATGGGGTTTAGTATACCATGATTAAGAATCCTGATGTACTCAAATTCAAATATGCCGTCCCTGCTCTTTTCCGGCTTCAATTCGCACGAACTGCCGGTCACAGCTTTAGCAAGGCGGACATTCGCAAGCCGCTTCGCGGCTTGTCAGTGGGCTTGAACCCCCTCCTGACACAACCATTCCCAGCAACCGCGGCTGTGTCTCTGCGGCTTAGAGGCGAGAGGTCTGATCAGTGGTTCAAAATTCGGAACCGTCTTGCATCACTGCCCTGTTATTGATAAAATAAATAATGTATCAATCAACTTTTGCATGCAGTATCGCTGACGGCACCATAAGCATCATATCATAACCTGCGAAGTTTTTAAATGTATTCCCGGTTCTCTTACGGTACAGTAAAATACGGATCGCGCTGAAGACCAGATTTTTCCTGCCGCAGCGTGCAGAACCGCTGATTGTATACTCTGTGAATTTTCGCGATCATCAGACAGCAAACAAATCTCCATCGTAAATTAAAAGGTAAAGTAAGCATGCAGGAAAAACAACACGAAAAAGTTCTGGTTATTGATTTCGGCGGACAGTACAACCAGCTTGTAGCGAGGCGGGTCCGCGAATGCAATGTCTATTGCGAAATTTATTCTTATAAAACACCGCTCGATCAGATCCGTGCCATGAATCCCAGAGGGATTATTCTAACCGGCGGACCCAACAGCGTTTACACAGACAACGCCGCTTCCTGTTCTCCGGAACTTTTCTCTCTCGGTGTCCCCATTCTCGGTCTCTGCTACGGTGCGCAGCTCATGATGCATACGCTCGGCGGTGAAGTGAAACGTGCTCCGGAACGTGAATACGGCAAGACGGAAGTTATTCTTGATGAGCCGAAATCCGCTCTTTTTTCAGATATTGCCTCTCCGACGGTCTGCTGGATGAGTCACAATGACTATATTTCACGGGTAGCAGACGGCTTCCGCATCACCGCCCATACTTCGAACTGCCCTGCCGCTGCCGTTGAAGATGTCTCCCGTTCTCTTTACGCAATCCAGTTTCACCCGGAAGTTCTCCATACAGAGCATGGCTTTGAGATGCTTCGACATTTTGTGATGGACGTCTGCGGCTGCGCCGGCGACTGGAAAATGGAGGATTTTGCAGAGCGAACCGTCACTGCGCTTAAAGAAAAGATCGGAGATGGAAAAGTACTCTGTGCTCTTTCCGGAGGTGTTGATTCCTCTGTTGCCGCTGTTCTTCTTTCAAAAGCTGTCGGAAAAAATCTGACCTGCGTCTTCGTTGACCACGGTCTTCTCCGCAAAGATGAAGGTGATATGGTTGAGGATGTCTTCGGTCCGAATGGCGCCTATGAGCTCAATTTTATACGCGTCAATGCCCAGCAGCGTTTTTATTCAAAGCTTTCAGGGGTTACTGAACCCGAAAAAAAGCGCAAAATTATCGGAGAAGAATTTATCAGAGTTTTTGAAGAAGAAGCAAAAAAGATCGGCGCAGTGGACTTCCTTGTGCAGGGAACGATCTACCCTGACGTAGTTGAATCAGGTCTCGGCGGTGAATCCGCAACGATCAAATCGCATCACAACGTCGGCGGCCTTCCTGACTATGTGGACTTCAAGGAGATCGTTGAACCTCTCCGCTTTCTGTTTAAGGATGAAGTCCGGAAGGTCGGTCTGCATCTGGGTATTCCCGAAAAGCTTGTTATGCGGCAGCCATTCCCTGGGCCAGGTCTGGGCATCCGTATTATCGGTGATGTTACAGCTGAAAAAGTCTCCATCGTACAGGATGCCGATGCTATTTTCCGCGAAGAAATGGCGCGGGCCGGTCTTGATAAAGTCGCCAATCAGTACTATGCAGCTTTGACCAATGTTCGTTCCGTAGGTGTTATGGGCGATGAACGCACCTATGATTATGCAGTCGTGCTTCGTTCAGTCAATACAATTGATTTTATGACGGCAGATATCACAGAGATTCCGTACTCAGTGCTTAAGACTTCAATGAACCGAATTATCAATGAAGTGGATCATGTCAATCGAGTATTTTATGATATTACTTCCAAGCCGCCAGCAACAATTGAGATGGAATAATTATGTTGTTAGTTCCCACTCCTCACCCCGCGTTTTTAGCAAAATCCGCCCCGTGGCGAGCCGAACTAACGTAACCTAAATAATCAAAAAATATAGAAGCCTTGAGAGGACAGAATTACATTATGACGCTTTGAAGAAAGGCGTAAGACATAGAAAATAAGGAGAGCAGAACCAGAAGCAGTTCTGCTCTCCTTTTTGGATGAGAAGTATTTTGATTATTTGCACATGGTGATAAAGCCAGCATCTGCAGAGTAATAATAATACACGTGGTCTGAGAGCTTATCTGAAGCAGAAACTTCCGTGGCATTTACTGATGTTACCATTTCCAGAAGGTCATCAGGATTCATCATCAGACCGTCCGTAGGTACGCAGCATTTCATGCAAACTGGAAGGAAGTGAATTTGTTGCGAAGAGTCCTCTCTTATGAACCAAGAACTAAGAAAAGCACGGAATCTGAATGAGTTAGAAAAGACGAAATAAAAGCTCAACTTTTTTTCGTTTACTTTACACAGATTTTACATAAACCATAACCTGGATTTTACCCGGCTATAACATAATGCTTACCGATAATTGAAAAACTATGCCTTTTATCGGAGAAATGCATTATGACGATCTATGAATTTTTTACTCTGATGGGTGGAGTCGGTCTCTTCCTTTATGGCATGAGCATCATGTCGACTGGCCTCAAGAACGCTGCCGGAGACAAGATGAAGGTCATTCTGGAAAAAGCAACAGCAAACCGTTTTATTGCGGTTGCAGTTGGAATTGTTGTGACACTGCTGATCCAAAGCTCTTCAGCCACAGACATGATGGTCATCAGCTTTGTTAATTCAGGCTTGATGACTTTGGCACAGGCCATTGGTGTCATCATGGGAGCCAACATCGGTACGACCATCACGGCCCAGATCACAGCCTTCAATCTCGGCGCTTATGCGCCCATGATACTCTGCATCGGTGCGCTGATGTTCCTATTCCTGAAGCAGAATACCGTAAAGCACATCGGCTCCATTATCATGGGCTTCGGCATGCTGTTTTTCGGCATCTCCGTCATCAAATCAGCCATCGCTCCCCTGTCAGAGAGCACGGGATTCATTTCCTTCCTCTCCACCTTGGAGAATCCGGCGATCGCGGTGCTGTTCGGCGTGGCTTTTACAGCGCTTCTGCAAAGTTCCTCCTCTTCGGTCGTTATCTTTCAGACCTTTGCGGTGCAGGGACTGATCGGTTACCGGATGACGGTCTATCTGGTGATCGGAGCAGCGATTGGTTCTGTTACGCCCAATATTCTGGCCTCATTGACCACAAACCGCAACGGCAAGCGCACGGCGGTGCTGAACCTGCTCTTTAACCTGATCCGAGCGGGACTGATGATTCTGCTGATCAATCTGCTTCCCGGCTTCCTGACACTGATACAGAATCTTACACCGGACAGCATCGGGCATCAGGTTGCCAATACGCACACGATTTTTGCGATCCTTTCGGTCCTGATCGAACTGCCTTTTGCCGGTCTGATCGTGAAGCTTTCGGAAAAAATAATCCCGATCCTGCCGGAAGAGAGCAGGCACAAGGAGAACCGCAAACTGATTTATATGGTGCAGGAAGGAGAACTGCCTTCTTCCGTTGCCATTCACCAGGCCAGGCTTGAGATCAGCCGCATGGGTGAAATGGCATATGAATGCCTGAAGGATGCGGTGGACAGCTTCTTCACGCAGGACGATGCACTCGCGGAGCGGGCCATGGATATGGAGGATGCCATTGACATCCTGACGGATAAGATACAGGACCGGTTGATCGCACTGCGCTCCAAAGATTACTCACCGAAGATTATGCAGCAGATATCTCAAATGATACTGGTCACATCGGATATCGAACGAATTTCCGACCACGGAAGGAATGTCGCGGAGTTCACCGAACAATATAAATCCAGGAAAGCGGTGATCTCAGAGACAGGCATGCAGGAACTGCAGTCTCTTGCAGAGGCGTCTCTTCATTCTGTTGAGTACTCTTTATCCATATTCAAAGAGGAAAGCTATTCGAAGATCCCCGAGGCTGAGCGCATGGAGCAGGTTGTTGACGATCTGGAGCTTTCCATTGTTAATGCGCACATTGACCGTCTGATGAAGGCGGCCTGTGAGCCTGTCGGCGGTGTGATCTTTACCGATATGGCTTCCGACCTGGAGCGCTGCTCCGACCATGCAATCAACATTGCCTGCGCTTTGGCTGATTTATAAGCTGCGATTTTTGCCGTCATGAAAGTCGTGGCGACAGGAATAGAAAATGGCAATAAACCAGGTGATGATGATCGGATAACCGATGAAGCATATCATCCAGTCACAGGTTTTAAGGCACCAGATCCGAATGAAAAGCCAGAGCAGCAGGCCGATTATGCCTGCCGGAATTTCCAAAGCAATGCGGAACAGGCGGAATTTATTTTCAGCCCTTAAATTTAATTGTTCGATATGGTTCCACAGAAAATTCAGCATAACAGATTCCTTCCTTCGTATGTTGACATTATTTTATGGAAGGCATGTAAAGGCTGAAATCGTTATTGGGTAAAAGCTTTGTAAACCACACAGGTTTTACCTGCTGTTTACCTTCGGCAGGTTTCGCATTTTACACGGCATTGATACTCTTTTCGCAAATCAAAGAAAAGAGGTATCAATATGGATATTTTTAATCTGCTGACAATGATCGGAGGACTGGCTCTCTTCCTTTATGGAATGAAGGTAATGGGGGACACACTGGTACAGCTTTCAGGCAGTAAGCTGGAAAGGCTTCTGGAACGCCTGACCGGCCGACGCATTACCGCAGTCCTGCTTGGAACGCTGGTAACAGCAGTCATTCAGTCCTCATCTGCGACCACGGTCATGGTGGTTGGCTTTGTCAATTCCGGTATTATGAAACTGACGCAGGCCGTAGGCGTCATCATGGGGGCCAACATCGGAACGTCGGTCACATCATGGATCCTGTCGCTGGCGGGGCTTTCGAGCAGTAATGTGTTTATCAAGCTCCTGAAACCCAGTTCCTTTTCGCCGGTCCTTGCGGCGGTCGGCATTATTCTCCTGATGACGCAGAAAAGCGGCAGCAAAAAGCATACGGTCGGGACCATCCTTTTGGGCTTTGCTGTCTTGATGTTCGGCATGGAGACCATGAGCAGCGCCGTGGCTCCCTTAAAGGAAAACGCCGCTTTTACCGGGATGCTGACTGCCTTTTCCAATCCGCTGCTTGGCATGACTGCCGGTGCGGTACTTACCGCTATCATTCAAAGCTCCTCCGCTTCTGTCGGCATTCTTCAGGCGCTCTGTCTGACAGGTGCGGTCTCCTATGGAACCGCGATTCCAATCATCATGGGGCAGAATATTGGAACCTGTGTGACCGCGATCCTGTCCTCCATCGGGGCATCGAAAAATGCACGCAGGGCGGCTCTGATCCATCTGTATTTTAATCTGATCGGAACGATCCTGTTCATGGTCTGCTTTTACAGCATCCATGCACTGCATCCGTTTTTGTTTCTGCAGAATCCTGCTTCGGCAGCGGGTATCGCAGTAATCCACAGCCTGTTCAATGTCGGCTGTACGATCGTGATGTTTCCGTTTGCCGGTAAGCTGGTGAAATTAGCGGAGCTGTCCATCCGAGACACAGCAGAGCCGGCAGCGGAGGGAAGGCATCTGCCATCGGCATTGGAGGCGTTGGATGAGCGTTTCCTGGATCAGCCGGCCTTTGCGATTCAGCTCTGTAAAAGGGCGGCTGATGAAATGGCAGACCTTTCCCGAAAGGCCTTCCGGCTTGGCATGGAGGCCCTGCAGAAATACTCAGAACAGGATGTGAACCGTGTAATCGCCATGGAGCAGGAGGCAGATCTGTATGAGGATGTGCTTGGTACCTATCTTGTAAAACTTTCGGGGCGTGATCTTACCAATGAAGACAGCCGACTACTCTCCGAGCTTTTGCATTCCATCAGTGATTTTGAAAGGATATCCGATCATGCAATCAATATTACGGAGTCTGCGCAGGAACTTCAGAATAAAGGTCTTACGCTGACCCCGTCGGGACAGGACGATCTTCAGGCCTATGGCAGGGCTGTAGCTGACATCCTCGATATTACCGTAGCGGTATTCCAAACCGGGAATATGGATCTGGCAAGAAGCGTAGAGCCGCTGGAAGAGGTGGTGGATACTCTCAGCGAAGAGATGAAGCAGCGTCACATCCTCCGATTGCGGAGGGGAGCCTGCTCGATGGAAGCAGGTCTGATCCTCGAAGACATTATTACCAATTATGAGAGGGTATCCGATCACTGCTCCAATGTGGCGGTCTGCTTAATTGAAACCGCCAAGGATGAATTTGATACGCACGAGTACCTGGATCTTACAGTGAAGGGAAATAATCCATGGTTTCGGGAGGAATATACAAGACTCCGTGAGAAATATTTTCTGCCGCAGGTGTAAAAGCGCATGACGGATATGCTATGATATCGACAAGAATGAAAAGAGGTGACAATATGGCGCTGATCTATATTGTAGAGGATGATGCCAGTATTCGTGAAATCGAGACGATTGCTCTGAAAAACAGCAATTACATGGTACAGAGCTTTGAGAATGCGTCAGATTTTTATAAAAAGCTTGAGGAAATCCTGCCGGACCTGATCCTGCTTGACATCATGCTCCCGGATGAAAATGGGTATGAGATTGTCCGCAAACTTCGAAAAAGTGCAAAGACATCCCGCATCCCGGTTATGATGGTGACGGCGAAAACGACAGAGTTCGACATGGTAAAGGGCCTGGATGACGGTGCGGACGATTATATCCGCAAACCATTCTCCGTGATGGAGCTGCTTTCCAGAGTCCGCGCGCTTCTTCGCCGGACACAGGAGGAGGCTCCGCATTTGATGACAGTGGGACGGATCACGCTGGATCACGATCGTCATGTCGTGACAGCAGACGGCAGGCTGATCGAGCTTACCTTCAAGGAATATGAGCTGCTGCGCTATCTGATGATCAATAAGGATGTGGTACTGTCACGGGACAACATTATGCTCACTGTCTGGGGAACGGACTACGAAGGAGAGAGCCGCACAGTGGATATGCACATCAAAACGCTGCGGCAGAAGCTGGGAGAATGCGGCAGCCAGATCGGCACGGTACGCAATGTGGGATATGTTATTTACGACAAACTGCCCTACGATAAAAGTGCCACTGGCACTTTTACTGCATCCCAGGGAACCGGGCAGCTTGCTGAATGCATGGCATCGGCGCAGGAGAACAGGCAATGAAACAGAAGATCAACCTCCGTCTTAGCCTGATCGCATTGCTCGCAGTGATCGCGACCACGATCGGCATCACCTTCGTATATTACAATCTTTTTCAGACACAGGTAAAAAATGACCTGCACACCAATGTGCAGCTTCTGGCTGATACCGAACTGTTCCAGACGCTGTATGCGGATGCCAAGGAAGATGCGGAGCGCATCGACCGATCGGCCCTGGCAGAATTAAATTCCGACAATCTGCGCATTACCTGGATCGCCTCAGACGGCACCGTACTCTATGATAATGATACGGATATTGCCGGGCTTGCCA
>R11__coassemble_106_pt1 | contig 60769 bp, 49 predicted proteins | sample R11__metabat2_low_PE_006 | metagenome-assembled genome bin R11 | reverse complement strand
GCCTTCAGATTGGCCGCCTTATCAATGTAGGTCCCTACATCATTCTCATCGACGATAATGGCATTTGCGTTCAGGAGGGGTTCCAGCAGAAAATCTTTACTCATGTCAGAAAGAGGAATGCTGGCATAGCCGCCTTCTCCAACCAGCTGACGCATCAATTCACAAAGCGTTCCCTTGCCGTTATTTCCAGTCTCGCTGTAAAACCATGCTGCCTTACCCCAAGGCACATTTGGTCTGACGCAGGCTCCGATGACTTCCCAGATGGCATCATCCAGTTCGCCATCATCCATCAAATCAGTCATCCAGGATTCCACATCCCAGTCAGTGCCGTCATCTGGGTTATGAATCGTGACATTCCTGGCGCGGGGATTGTAATTCACATGCGTCTTGTAAAGAAATACAAACTCAGGGGAGAAAGGATGAAGCTTCTTGGTATCATAGTCAAAGATGCCATTGTTGACAGGAATCAGGTTCCGTTCACTGCAGCGCACGGTGCGGGGAGCTTCTTCCCGAAGGATGCTCTCCACTTCGTCAAATTCTTTGCGGGACAGCATGTAGTTATAGCGTCTGGCAATTTTCCGAAGCTGTGTGTCATCTGCTACATAGATACCTTCATCTGCTCCGCTCTCCTGATAGATGGCAAGGATGTCATACTCTGTCCCCATTGTCTTACCTGCAAGTGCAATCTTCCTGACAGTATCAAAGGTCAGCATGCATTTTGCAATCTGCACTGGCTCCATCCTGTCTGGAATCCGCCACTGTTCACCTTTGGGCCTTGCCGCATTTTCCAGTCGGATGGCATTCCCAACAGCATCAATGATTTCGCCCTTGATGTCATCTACCTTGGGCTTTGGAATCTGCTGCCTAAGCTGCTCCAGAGTGTCTTCTGTTGCTTTTTTAATCGTATCGTCTCTTGTACGAGCCATAAAATTATCTCCTTTACTGTATTTTGGGCAACAAAAAAGTGGACCGAACAAGACAGCCCATTAGGGCTATCCTGTCGTCCACATCCTTCACTATTGTATGTTTGCTGCTCCGCAGGCATTAATACAATCAGCCTGCATCATCGTTTCGCTAAAATCTCATGGACGAGATTCTCTTTTTTTGTTGTCTATATGATAGCACATTTAAAGTGCTATTGCTATTGACATAGTGTACGAAGTTTTATTTCACTAACCAGTAAGGGCAAAAATCAAATTTGCACCTTAGAAGGCCGCAAAACTGCTACTTTTGCATGATTTTTCCGTCATTTTGCACAAAAAAGAATGAAAGTTCTCGTCCTTTCACATCATTTTGAAGTGCTTAAATGCCTCTATAATCGCTTTTTCTTTATCCTTTGGACAATCAGGCACTCTATGTCCTTCTGCTCCGTTATTGTAGCATTCACGCTTCTCAAAGCCCATCTTGTCTTTGACCTGAGCAATATTCAATGTTGAAACAGTCAATCCATACTTATCTTTCACCCAAGACTTAATCTCTGCATACGTTGCAGAACCCTTCATGCCTTTCAGATACTCTGCATCTTTTGGAGCATAATCTACATACGCATACTGAACATCCTTATCTTTTTTCCTACCCAAAACGCAAATCGTCTCCACATGCTGCGTTTCCGGAAACATATCTACCAATGTATACCTCACAAGTTTCCAGCCGTTCTGTCTTAAATAAAGCATATCCTCCACAAAGCTTGACGCCTTACAGGAAATATAGACAAGATTTTTCACCCCATAATCCATGATCTGCTTCAATGCCTTTTCATGAACGCCCTCCCTCGGCGGATCAAGGATCACGTAATCCGGACGTTCCGGAATCTCCATCAGTTTTTCACCGACATCACCGGCGATAAAACAGCAATTGTCAAGGGCATTCAGTTCTGCATTCATCCGGGCCGCCAGAACAGCTTCCGGCACAATCTCTATTCCATATACTTTGCCCGCTTCCTGTGCCATAATCTGTGCAATTGTCCCAGTCCCGCAATAAAGATCATATAAGACCGGCATACGCCTGCCATCATAAGACTGCCTCACATAATCCCTCGCTGTCTGATAAAGCACTTCAGCACCCAGCGTATTGGTCTGAAAAAAAGAAAACAGCGAAATATGAAACGTAAGTCCAAGGATCTTCTCCTCAAAATAATCCCTGCCATAAAGACAGTGGACCCGGTCCGCAATCAAAGCATCCGCATAGCGATCATCATCCGCAAGAAAAATACCGGCGATACTGCCCTCAAGTTCCAGGGCAAGCAGCTGTTCCACCAGCGGTGAGAAGTCGCAGGTCATCTGCGTGGAAGCCGCCAGACAAATTAGAATCTCCCCGGTTGTTTCAGAACGGCGAAGCATCAGATATCGAATATAGCCGATATGCTGGAGTTTATTGTAAAACGGCAGTTCTTTTTCCGCACACCAGTCACGAATCAATGCGGAAATCTTTGTCAGGTCCCGATGTGCCAGCCTGCAGGTGTCGCCATCAAGCACCGTATAGCGGGCTCTCATGCGATGAATACCGCAGGTTAGCGGTCCGTCAATCACTTCATTACCAAAAGAAAAATCCAGTTTGTTTCGATATTCAAATTCCTTTGGGCTGGCCTTTATGCCATCGAAGATTGTATCCCGGGAAAGAATCGGCTCAAAGAGTTCCCGGATCTGCTCCGCCTTCATCTCGAGCTGTTTTTCATAGGGAACAGTCTGATACAGGCAGCCGCCGCAGCGCCCGAAATTCGCACACACCGGCTCACGGGTTTCAAGAGGTGATTTTTCAGTAACTTCCAGCAGGTGAGCAGACAGCTTCTGATTTTTATTCTTGTAAACCCGGAACAGAACCTTTTGTCCCGGAATTGCATTTTTCACAATTCCGCGCTGACCGGTCTCAGCAATGTAAAAATGCCCTTTATTCGGATAGGAAACAGAATCAATACGGGCCTCTCCGATGTCTTTATTTTTCATACGATCTTTACTCCTCCCTTTCGAAACAGCCTCTTAATCTTCCAGATCTGCATTTTTTACGGCTGCCGTTTAGATTGCAAAAATGCACGGCGGGCAAAATTTTAAGAAACACAAGACATTCGCCTGTGAGCGGCTGCCAAAAAATCCCGATAAAAATCCCCCGGCAGATCTTGCCGGGGGCCCGTTCTTACATTACTCCGCTGCTTCTTTGATTTCATCGATCACATCCGCAGCTATTTCCTTCAGATCTTCAGCTGCCTCAGCGGCTGCTTCTTTCACCTCTTCAGCAGCTTTCGGAGCTTCCTCCGCTTCCTCATCCTCAAAATAATCATCAAAGTCATCATCGAAATCGTCTTCAAAATCTTCCAGATAATCCGGCGTCATGAAACGATATACTGCATAAGCAATTGCCGCAACAACAGCAATAAAGCCGACAACTGTAAAAATCTTAAACAGCTTGTTCTCATCTTTGTTCATAAGACTATATCCTCCTGAAGTGATACTCATCCACCTTGCTAAAGGCAATTGCCTCATAAAGGGTTGCGGATCTATCTCCGTGCCGCAAAACTGGTTAGATTATAACACACGATACCGCAAATAGCTATAAAAGAATCACATTTCGCTGTGTTTTCGGCTATTTCCGCGAATTTAACCTGCCGCAGCATCCCGCCGCTGCCTCAAACCATGCTCTGAATTCATCATCTGAAAAAGGCCGTCCCAGCAGCATATATTCCTGAAAAAGTGCTCTGGCAAGCCGGCTGCGCTCCGGCTGTGTCTTGAACCTGGATCTGAAAAATGTCCTTTTTCTCTCAAGATCCTCCAGAATAATATCCAGATCTTCCGGAAGAAATTCTTCTATCTTTTCCCGGAGGAATGCTGCTGCTGCAGGGCTTGCACCTCCTGTTGAAACTGCAACCGTAAGTTCTCCTCTGTTGATGAGCGACGGAAACTGAAACGTGCAGTACGCCTTGTCGTCTGTCACATTGCAGGGAATGTGCCGCTGAAGGCACTTTTCCGCTATTCCGTGATTTAAATCCGGGTTATCAGAAGCCGCCACGACCAGAACCGCGCCTTCCAGGTCACTGTCCTCATAATTTCTTCTGCATAGTCTCAGCTTCACCAACCGTTCTTCCGCACCGGTGCTACTCAATTCAGCCAAATCCTCCGCAGCTGCGCACCGTTTTTCAAGCTCCGGTCCCAGCTTTCCGTCTGTGTTCGTCGGCTTCGCCGGCTGATCCGCAAGTACTTCCAGCTCCGGGCAGACCTTCGGTGCGACAAGCTGAATCTCCGGACCGAACGCCAGCAGCTTTTCAGCCTTTCTTAGCGCAACTGCCCCTCCTCCTACTATCAGGACGTGTTGATTCTTAATATCTGTAAATATCGGAAAAAGCGGCATATCGATTCCTCTTTGTCAGCTGCAGCCCTGCTGTATTACTTTACCACATTACAGTTCAGTTAAAACATTAAAACAGAAATATGCATTCCGCGCCTCCTCATGAAACGCCGGCTTCTTCGCAGCTTAAACCTTTTGAAGATTGGCATAGGCTGCATATAATTTTTTGCTTCCCCACGACGGAAAATCTACCGTGAGAAGCAGTTTTTTTCCGGACCTGTCAACATTCGTCACCGTTCCCACCCCAAACTTCACGTGGCGCACCATTTCACCTGTTTCAAATTCCATCTCCGTCGAAGTCTGCGGTGTTTTTTTGGCCTGTGCCGTATAGGGATTGTCATACCTCTCCGGTATTTTTCCAACGCGGTTTCCAGCAGCTGAACAATTTTCGGCATTCTTACTCCCGCTCCCCTGCAAGGAATATGATCTCAAGTACGGATCTGCTGAAAATACATCTTTAAGAGCATCCCCGGATTTAGACAGTGTGCTGAATATTCCGCCTCTTTTCTCCTCTCCCTCATATTCCTGGGCAAGCATACTTCTCGGAATCTCCCTCACAAATCTTGAGAGAGGACTTCTCTCGATCTCACCGCGAATCATCCGCGAGCGGGCGCTCGTAAGGACCAGTTCTTCCTTCGCACGGGTTATGCCGACATAGGCAAGCCTTCGCTCTTCCTCAATATCTTCAGCGTCGCCGGAATTGATCGACATACTGCCCGGAAAAAGGCCTTCCTCCATTCCCACCATGAAAACATACGGAAATTCAAGACCTTTGGCAGAATGAAGCGTCATCATGAGTACCCGGTCTTCATCCTCATCAAGTGAATCAATATCCGCAATCAGCGCCACATCTTCAAGAAAGCCGGAAAGTGTCGGTTCTTCCTCATTTTCCTGATATTGCACCGCTTTTGAGCGCAGTTCATCAATATTTTCAATGCGGGCCCGGGACTCATCATCGTCCTCCGCCTCCAATTCCCGCACATATCCGGTTGCATCAAGAACCGCCTCAATCACTTCATTTACACTGCCGTATTCCGCTTTCGTGCGGATCACACGAATGAGATCCACAAAACCAGTGATCTTTTTGACCGCAGCCGCCGAAAGCCCCGGCACCCGATCCGCCTCACAGGCAGCCTCAAAAAATGAAATACCCCCGTACTCTGCATAAGCATCCAGCTTTGCGATTGTAGTGCCTCCGATCCCGCGTTTCGGAACATTGATAATTCTCTGCACCGCAAGATTGTCGGAGCCGTTGTCAACCGTCTTCAGGTACGCAAGAGTATCCTTGATTTCTTTCCTTGAATAAAAATTTACACCGCCCACGATCCGATACGGTATATTCGCCATAAGAAATTTTTCTTCAAAAAGACGTGACTGCGCGTTTGTCCTGTATAAAATCGCATAGTCTTTATAATGTCTTTTGCCTCTCAGGACCTCTTTTCTGATTTCTCCAACGACGAATTCCGCCTCCTCAAAACCATTTTCAAAGCGGCGCAGTGCCGGCTTTGCGCCGGTCTCGTTTTCGGTCCAAAGCTTTTTTTCCTTGCGTCCGCGATTGTTTTTGATCACCTCATTTGCCGCATTCAGAATGCTCTTAGTTGATCGGTAATTTTGTTCCAACCGGACAACATGCGCATCGCTGAAAATTTTTTCAAAACCGAGAATATTCCGGATATTCGCGCCGCGAAATCTGTAGATGCTCTGGTCATCATCACCAACAACGCACAGATTGCGGTATTTTGAAGCCAGGAGACTGACGAACTCAAACTGTGCGGTGTTCGTATCCTGATACTCGTCAACCATCATATAGCGAAAGCGCTCCTGATACGCAGCCAGAACATCGGGTGCCTGCTGAAACAATTTTGCGGTGTTCACGATGAGATCGTCAAAGTCCATTGCATTGTTTTCTTTAAGCCGCCGCTGATATTCCGCATACAGTTCCGCCACAATGCCGCCGTAGAAATCTGTGTTTAACACTCGATACCTCTCAGGATCGATCAGTTCATCTTTCGCTGCGGAAATAGCCGAAAGAATCCCTTTCTCCCGAAAACGTTTTGTATCAATATTCCGCTGTTTGAAAATTGTCTTCATGACGGACATTGAATCATCGGAATCATAAATCGAAAAATAGCGCGTAAAGCCGAGAAGCTCGGCATTCCGCCGCAGGATCCGAACGCACAGTGAATGGAACGTACTCACTGTTACCTGCTCCGCCCCATAATCGATCATCGCATCCACGCGGCTTCTCATTTCATCTGCCGCCTTATTGGTAAATGTGATGGCAAGAATATTGCCCGGAAGCACTCCGAGCACATCGATCATATAAGCTATTCTATGTACAAGGACTCTGGTCTTTCCCGAACCGGCTCCTGCCAGGATGAGAAGCGGTCCCTCCGTCGAGAGAACAGCCTCCTGCTGGTCTTTATTGAGCCTTCTTAAAATATCATTTTTATTCATCAATTCTCATCTCCGGATATTGCTTTCTATCTGTCCGCTTTTAAAATCCAGCTGCCCATATACCGCGCAGCCGGAAACGTGCTGACGCAGTCACAGAAACAGAAATTTAAGACTGCTGCCATTCTATTGCAATTTTTACTTGTTATCTCGTTTTCAAAACTATATGATAATATCATAATCGAAATATATCTTGACTCCGACATCATATGATGATAACAGCGTCAAAATTCATACGCCTCATTGTGTCTGCACATAACAAACCGTTATTGTCGTTTCGGCACCATAATCATATGATATTTTTCATGTAAATGGAGGTACCCACATGGAAAACAGCACCCGCGAAATTCTCCGGGAACTGATGGGCGAATTTTCCCGTCTCAGTTATATAAAGCCGGAAGACGTTCCCGATATTCCGCTTTACATGGATCAGATCACAACCTTCATGGAGACAAAGCTGTCCGAATGCAAGCGCTATCCGGACGACAAGCTTCTCACGAAGACGATGATCAATAATTATACCAAAAATAAACTGATACCGCCTCCGGAGAAAAAGAAATATTCGAAGGAACACCTGATTCTGCTTATTTTTGTATACTACTTGAAGGATTTCCTTTCTATCGGAGACATCAAGTCCATTCTTCAGCCTCTTGAAAGCACACATTTTCAAAATGAAGATGCGCTCCCGATGCAGGAGATCTACCGCTCAGTTTTTGATCTCATCAACAGTCAGACCGGATATATGACAAAGGATCTGCTGCACAACTGGGAGGCTGCGGGGAAGACATTTTCCACAGAAGACAGTGAAGATGCAGATTATCTCCGACTCTTTGCTTTTGTCTGCCTTCTCAGCTTCGATGTCTATGTCAAGAAGAAAATGATCGAAAATGTTGCCGATGCCCTGACAACCGCTTCAGATTCCGCCGCCAAAAAGAATGCGGGAGCGAAGGAAAAACATACCGAAACTCCGAAATAACGAAAACACACCGGAAACGATACTAAAGTTTAAAATAACGAAAATGCACCCGTCATCCGGCTTCGCATGGCACACTGCCTTAAAGCGAACCGAATCCGCGGTGCATCTTTATTTCTTAACATTATTCCGATGATTCTTTTCCTGTGGCCCGAAGCTTTCAACCTTTTCAATCTTCCGGCTTTTGCTGCTGTTCAGCAAGATGAGCCCAGACAATAGAATAACCGTCCGCCCCATAGATGAGCGAGCGGTTGACGCGGCTGATGGTTGCCGTTGAAGCGCCCGTCTTATCCGAAATATCCAGATAAGTCTTTTTGTCCCTCAACATCCCAGCCACCTCATAACGCTGTGCCAGCGAATTGATCTCATTCATCGTACACACATCCTGGAAGAAGGCATAGCACTCCTCTCTGTTTTTCAGTGTTAAAACCGCATCGAACAAGTTATCGACTGCCTGACTTTGCATTTTACTGCTCATAATCCGCCACCTGTTTTTTGTATTTCAAAATTATAACTGTATTTTACCATTTCACAGTGTTAAATTCAATCGCTAATTTCACTGCCCGATCACGGCTTATTTCCCCGCTCAGGTTCAGAGCTTCCGCTCACGTTTTCTTAAGCCTGACAACATCAAAAGCGAAGGAAAAGGACTTGAAGCGTGGATTTAACATTGGTATGATAGTTGTCAGCCGCTGCAATGGCTTGGAAACTAAACTGACCGGCGCTTCAAAACAGAGACGGAGAATGATCTCATATGGCAGATGGACTTACGCTCTATAAACTGATTCTTTTATATACGCTTCGCAAGGTAAATTTCCCACTTTCCAATTCGCAGTTGACTGAGCTGATGATCGAAAAAGAATATACCGACTATTTTCACGTCCAGGAAGCGCTGAGCGACCTCGTTTCCGCCAATCTGGCTACTGTCGAGACCGTCCGCAACACTTCCAAGTATACAGCAACCATGGATGGTGAAAAGACACTTGAATATTTCTCGTCGGAAATTCCTTATGTCATTAAGCGCGATATCGACACTTATCTGCGGGAAAACGCTTTCGAACTTCGAAACGAGAGCTGTATGGTTGCCGACTGGAAGCTCTCGGATGACGGCGGCTGCACTGTCAGCTGTAAGGTCAATGAAGGCAAAGAGACCATCATCTCCTTGACAATCAATGTAACCACTCCGGCTGAGGCAGAGCGGGTCTGCGAAAAATGGCCTCAGAAAGCCCAGGAGCTCTATCTCGAGATCATGACCCAGCTTCTGTAGTATAAAATCGCACCATCGGCATGGATTCTGTACGCTGAGGGAGACTGACGCGCGGACCACCTGCACGTATTCTGTCTTCACTGCTTAATTTTTTTGAAATATTCCACAATGTTCTTTTCATATCCGATCTCTGTCGGCTCATAAAATTTTGTGCCGACGAGTTCATCCGGAAGATATTGCTGTTCAACGTAATGATTCGGATAATCATGGGCATAGCGGTAACCGATGCCGTGTCCCAGAGCCTCATGACCTCTGTAATGGGCGTCCTGCAGATGCGCCGGCACAGAGGTTCTTTTTGCACGCACCGCCTCGGCTGCCGCTTCAATTGCCAGTGTACAGGCATTGCTTTTAGGCGCACTGGCAACATAAATAGCTGCCTGAGACAAAATCAACTGCGATTCAGGCAGACCGATCCTCTCAATCTCAATTGCGGCAGCTGCAGCAATCAGCATTGCCCTGGGATCGGCATTTCCCACATCCTCAGAGGCGCAGATCATAATCCTGCGCGCGATAAATTTGATATCTTCACCTGCTTCCAGCATTTTTGCCAGATAATAAACGGCGGCGTCCGGATCAGAACCGCGCATACTTTTTATAAAAGCAGAGATGGTATCATAATGCTGGTCCCCGGTCTTGTCATACCGCACTGCCCTTCTCTGGATACATTCCTCTGCAGTTGGCAGATCGATCACAATCACGCCGTCGGCACCGCGCTCCGTCGTCATTGCCGCAAGTTCAACCGCATTCAGCGCAGCCCTCGCATCGCCGCCAGAAACATCTGCCAGAAATGCCTTTGCCTCCGGGGTGAGTACGGCTTTATAGCTTCCGAGTCCCCGATCCGGATCCTTCATCGTCCGTTCCAGCAGTTCCTCAATATTTTCCTTTGACAGCGGCTGCAGTTCAAATACCGTCGACCTCGACAGAAGTGCGGAATTGACCTCAAAATACGGATTTTCTGTTGTAGCGCCTATCAGAATCACCGTTCCGTCTTCCACAAACGGAAGCAGATAATCCTGCTGCGACTTATTAAAGCGGTGAATTTCGTCCACAAAGAGTATCGTTCGGCGTCCGTATCCGCCGAGCAGCTTTTTTGCGTCCGCAGTCACCTCTTCCATCTCTTTTTTCCCGGATGTCGTTGCATTGAGCTGCCGGAATTCCGCATGCGTCGTATTGGCAATCACGCGGGCAAGCGTTGTCTTGCCGGTTCCCGGCGGTCCGTAGAAAATCACAGATGAAAGTTTATCTGCCAGAATCGCGCGATAAAGCAGTTTTCCCTTCCCAATGATATGCTCCTGTCCTACCACTTCGTCCAGAGATCTCGGTCGCATTCTCATTGCCAGCGGGGATTCATTTTCCATTTTTTTCTGTGACATATATTCAAACAGATCCATTTTTCACACCTTCCGCCCGCATACTTTTACGAACAAAAAACGGACAGACGAATCACAAATCGCCCATCCGTTTATATCATTTTGGTTTAACAAATTTACGCAAGTGCTTTTTTAGCTGCTTCCGCAAGTGCCTTGAAGCCTTCCGGATCATTGACAGCGATGTCAGCGAGAACCTTGCGGTTAATTTCAATATTCGCAAGCTTCAGTCCGTGCATAAATGTGCTGTAATTCATATCGCTCATTCTTGCTGCGGCATTGATGCGGGCAATCCACAGTCTGCGGAAATCTCTCTTTTTCTGTTTGCGGCCCACATAAGCGCTTGCAAGTGCGCGCATGACGGACTGCTTTGCGATTCTGTACTGTTTTGATCTTGCGCCGTAATAACCCTTAGCGAGCTTCAGTGTACGATTATGTCTTTTCTTGGCGTTTAAGCCGCCCTTAATTCTTGCCATTTCCTATATCCTCCAATTTCAATGACATCAGGACAAATATGAGCTTCATCCTAAGTCCCACAGCATTACAGATACGGTAAAATCTTCTTCATTACCTTTGCGTTTGTCGGATCCGTGATAGCCGCATGTCTCAGATTTCTCTTTGTCTTGCGGTCCTTCTTGGTTAAGATATGGCTCTTATAAGCTTTCATTCTCTTGAGCTTTCCGCTTCCGGTTACCTTGAAACGCTTTGCAGCAGCTCTTTTTGTCTTCATCTTCGGCATAGTAATCGATCTCCTCTCTGTTATTTTTTCTCGGTCAGAAACATAGTCATAAAACGGCCTTCCATCTTCGGCGGCTTCTCGACTGCCGCAATATCGCTCAGCTGACTTGAGAAATCATCCATCATCGGTTTGCTCGCTGCAGTATGAGCCATCTCACGCCCGCGGAAGCGGATACTGACCTTAACCTTATTGCCCTTCTCAAGGAATTTGCGGGCCGCAGCGACCTTCGTATTGAGGTCATTCGTGTCAATATTCGGAGACATCCTGATCTCCTTAACTTCCACGCTTTTCTGCTTTTTGCGGGCTTCTTTCTCTTTGCGTGCCTGCTCATAACGATACTTGCTGTAATCGATAATTTTGCAGACCGGCGGCTGTGCGTTCGGTGCAATCTTGACAAGGTCAAGATTCGCTTCATCTGCCTTTGCCTGAGCTTCGCGGGCGGACATAATACCCAGCTGTTCACCGTTTACTCCGATCAGACGGACCTCACGGTCACGAATCTGCTCGTTAATCATGTAGTCGCTAATGTTGCTACCTCCTTACGACATTGGCCATCAGGCTCTATGTGTCTGCCGGTGTTCCTCTCGTCTGACTAATTCATGCGCACAGCTTTTTTACAAAACACGTTCCGCCGGCACACCTCCTGTGCACTATGTATGGCACACGGGGAAACATGCAGCCGGCATACTTTCTTAAGTTACGCATTTAAAAAAGCGGACAGCATAGACTGTCCGCGCATTCATTAAAATCACAGGGAATCTCAACGGCCGAAGTACCGAATTGATCCTGTTCATGATTGACGCCCTTCACTAAAGCGTTCAGGGGTGAGAGTGGACACTCTGCTTGCTTTACAACGATATTAATCTATCACTGCCCCAGCCCTCTGTCAAGGAATTTTACGGACTTTGACGATAGATTTTCGAAAATTCCGCGTTACGCCCTTCCGCAGCAGAATTTGTACTTCTTTCCGCTTCCGCACGGGCACGGATCATTGCGGCCGATCTTCTTGGGCTTAATAATTGTGCCTGATTTCTTCTGTTCCAGGTACAGCGCATGGCGCTTTTCCTCATCAAAGATATCATTCCATTCCGGCAGATTATACAGCCAGTCAGCCTTTGCGTCGACCATGTTCTTATAAAGCTTTTCCGGGTCGTAAACAAGGTTGACTTCCGTGTCTTCTTCCATGGTTTCAATCGGGTTTGCTTCTTTCAGGGATTCATTGATTCCATCGAGAAAGCCTACCATAATCTCGACCGGAATAGAATATTTTTCAGCCAATCCGCTGACGGTGCCGCGGACTTCTTCGGACGGATTTTTCAGCAGCTGTGAATAGATGCCCTTTTCAATCATAAAATAATTCTGCCAGAACGCTTCCAGCCATTTTTTGTCAGCATTCTGATTGTAAGCCTTAAGACGCCATTTTCCAAGAAGCGTATTCTCATCTACCTTCAATTCCTCAGCGATTGCCTGCGCCGCATGATTATTAAGCTCTGCCATATCCTTCTATCTCCATTCTTATCATGATTTATTTGATGCGTCATTCCGGAAGAAGCACCGATTCTTTCACACGGCGACCTCTTCCCCTCCGGCTGTAAAATCAACCGCCATCCGTTATCTTCCGGGCAACGCTGTGATTTACTATAACATACGCCGCCGGTTTTTACAATTTAAACTTAAAGCCGGTTTATGCTCTGCTTCTCATTCGTCATAACATACGGAAATCGTGCCGGCGGCACGTTTTCCCGTTGAGTTTTTTCTTTCTCTATGCGATAATACCGCATAGCTTTCAATTTTGTATGGTCGAAGATTGTTCTGTCTCTGCAGCAGAACCTGCCGTCAACGGCAATCGAAAGGATAATTTTTAAATGAAAAAAATCAAACAGATCCTCGCATGGATCGGAATTATTTTCCTCGTCGGAATTTACGCGGCTGCTTTTATCTGCGCGTTTATGAAAAGCGAGCTTGCAGAGACCCTGTTTCGCGCAGCCATCGGTTCAACGATCATCATTCCCGTTTTTCTCTACCTCATATTGATGGTTGCGAAGACACTTAGGCCCGCGAAATCAGCTGTCATCGATGCCGTAATCTTCGATATGGGAAAAGTGCTCATGGATTATCCCTGGGAAGAACGGACAGACAGGTTTTCATTTTCTCCTGACTGCGACCGCTATATCCGGGAAGTGGTCAACCCTTCTCCTCTTTGGAATGAATTTGATCTCGGAATCCGGCCCTTTGAAGAAATTGTCAAAGAATTCACCGATCAAAAGCCCGAATATGCCGCTGAAATCAGGGAATTCATTGAAACTGTAGGCGACTGCATTTCCCCGTTCTGGTACGCCGAAGAGCTTGTGAAAGGGCTCAGGAGAAAGGGCTACAAAGTATATTTTCTTTCTAACTGGAGCCGGGAAAATCATGATGAACTCGCCGCGAAAGGTCTTTTTGATTTTGTAAAATTCATGAATGGCGGCATCTGGTCCTATGAAGTCCACGTAATCAAACCGGATCCTGAAATTTATCGGCTTCTCACAGAAAAATTCAGCCTCAACCCTGCCCGCTGCGTCTTTGTTGATGACCGTGAAGAGAATATCGCGGCCGCAAAAAAAGCCGGCTTTGCATCTATTCTCTTTACCGATTATAATTCAATGATCGAAAAGCTTGAATCCGTCGGTGTTTATATCTGACACATTTTGATTAACGTGTCAAAAAGATGATAACGGATTGTTTCATACTTCGCACATCATATTTTCTTAAAAAAATCCCCGGATCTCTCCGGGGATTTTTCAAATACCGCATTCACAGCATTTTATTCTCTGTAGATGATATCCTCTCTGGATGGCCCGTTGGACACCATCCTGATCGGGCAGTCAATATGCTTCTCAATGAATTCAATATATTTGCGGCAGTTTTCCGGAAGTTCGCTGTACCGGCGGATTCCGGTGATATCGCATTTCCAGCCGGGAAGCGTCTCCCATACCGGTTTTGCGCGCTGAAGCCGTGTCGTGGTCGGGAAATCATCCGTCACTTCCCCATCGATCTCATAACCGATGCAAACCGGAATCTCATCCAGATAACTCAAAACATCGAGAACCGTAAGGACTGCTTCTGTAGCACCCTGCAGACGGCAGCCGTATTTTGAAGCAACCGTATCATAGAACCCAACCCTGCGCGGACGTCCGGTTGTCGCACCGTATTCGCCGCCGTCTCCGCCGCGGTCACGAAGCTCCTGAGCCACATCGCCGAATATTTCAGAGACAAATTCACCTGCTCCGACAGCACTGGAATAGGCCTTGGTGACTGCAACAATGCGGCTGATCTCATAAGGAGGAAGACCAGCACCGATTGCGCCGTATGCAGCAAGCGTTGAACTGGAAGTAACCATCGGATAGATACCGTGGTCAGGATCTTTCATCGTGCCGAGCTGCCCCTCAAGCAGGATCTTCCTGCCTTCTTTAACAGCTTTCGCAAGAAACGCAGAGACATCCGCCGTATAAGGAGCAAGAATCGCCTTATAGCTCTCAAGCTCAGCCATAATATCATCGGTTTTAAGCTCCGGCTGATGATACAGATATTTAAGAAGAATATTCTTTTTCTCAAGGATACCTGATACTTTCTCACGAAGGGCAGCCATATCCTCCAGCTCACTCACCTGAATTCCGATCTTGGCGAATTTGTCGGAATAGAACGGAGCAATTCCTGATTTTGTTGAACCGAAAGCTTTGCCGGCAAGACGGGCTTCTTCGAGTGTATCGAACAGAACATGATAGGACATCATAAGCTGTGCGCGGTCTGAGATCATAAGGCGCGGTGCCGGCACTCCTCTCGATATAATCTCTTCGAGTTCAGCCTTTACCTTAGGGACACTCAAGGCCACACCGTTTCCGATAATATTGACAACTTCCTGATGGAAGACGCCGGAAGGAAGCGTATGAAGCGCGAATTTTCCAAAACTGTTCTTAATGGTGTGACCGGCATTGGCACCGCCCTGGAAGCGGATGACTATATCCGCCTGATCGGCCAGCATATCGGTAATCTTTCCCTTGCCTTCATCGCCCCAGTTTGCACCTACAACAGCAGTTACCATAGTGTTTCCTCCTTTGACATCGCTGATTCAAACGAAATCGAAATTCTCCGGATTATCATCTGTTTGTGTTATACAAGTATCTCAGACTGCCAGCCCAATACCTCACGGTTGGCGTCAAGCACCGGCTGAACAACATCGCGGAGATATTTTTCTGTCTGATACGGAGCGCGGCCGATATAGCGGACCGGATCCATCGTCTTTTCAAGTTCTTCTTTTGTGAGACCGAACATCGGATCCCCGGCAATCAGTTCCAGCAGGTTATTATCTCCGCCCTCTTCTTTTACAACGCGCCCGGCCTGCATAGACAATTCACGGATTCTCTCATGGAGTTCCTGACGATCCCCACCGGCGCGCACAGCATCCATCATAATGTTCTCCGTCGCCATAAACGGAAGCTCTGCCATGAGATGACGTCTGATAACCTTCGGATATACCACCAGGCCGTCAACCACATTGACGACAAGCGAAAGAATGCCGTCACAGGCCAGAAAGCCTTCCGGCACTGAAAGCCGCTTATTGGCCGAGTCATCGAGTGTCCTCTCAAACCACTGTGAGGAAGAAGTAACAGCGGGATTCAATGCATCGGCAATCAGGAATCTGGAAAGCGAAGCAATTCTCTCCGACCGCATCGGATTCCTCTTGTAAGCCATTGCAGATGAACCGATCTGTGACTTTTCAAACGGCTCCTCGATCTCTTTCAGATGCTGAAGCAGACGGATGTCATTTGAAAATTTTGCAGCACTTGCGGCAATTCCTGCAAGGACATTGAGGACGCGGGTATCCACTTTTCTCGAATACGTCTGACCGGAAACCGGATAACAGCCGGGAAAGCCCATTTTTTCGGCAATCATCGGATCAATGCGGTCACATTTCTCCTGATCTCCCTCAAAGAGTTCAAGAAAGGAGGCCTGTGTTCCCGTCGTTCCCTTGGAACCAAGAAGACGCAGAGAACCCCTCACATAATCGAGATCCTCGAGATCCATCATGAATTCATTCAGCCAGAGCGCAGCCCTCTTGCCTACCGTTGTGGGCTGTGCCGGCTGAAAATGGGTAAAGGCCAGTGTCGGAAGATCTTTGTATTTCGCAGCAAAACCGGCAAGCTCCGAGATGACGTTCAGAAGCTTCTTCCTTACAAGATCAAGGGCATCTCTCATCAGAATTATATCCGTATTATCACCGACATAACAGGATGTCGCTCCGAGATGAATAATACCCTTCGCTTTTGGGCACTGGAGTCCATAAGCATAGACATGTGCCATAACGTCATGCCGCACTTCTTTCTCCCGCCTTTTTGCATCCTCATAATTGATCTCATCGGCGTGAGCCCTGAGTTCCTCAATCTGTTCGTCCGTAATTTCAAGTCCAAGCTCCTGCTCCGTCTCTGCCAGCGCAATCCAGAGCTTTCTCCAGGTCCGGAACTTCCGGTCCGGAGAAAAGATCTCCTGCATTTCTTTGCCGGCATAGCGTTCTGAAAGCGGGCTTACATAGCAGTCCCCCATATCAGACTCCTTTCTTAGCAGCATCTTTCAGGTTTTGACACTGTTATCATTATATTATTATTCACCATTGTTGCTGTAATTGGCAAGGAATTGTTTTGTTCTCTCCATCCGGGGAGACTCAATCACCTGCCTTGCGGGACCCATTTCAACAATCCGCCCTCCGTCCATGAAAATAACTGTATCCGCAACATCACGCGCAAACATCATCTCATGCGTGACAATAATCATCGTGGTGTGATGGTCGGCGAGATTGCGGATTACTTTCAGAACTTCTCCCGTCAACTCCGGATCAAGAGCCGAAGTCGGTTCGTCAAAGCAGAGAATGTCGGGCTTCATCGCCATCGCCCGCGCGATCGCAACCCTCTGCTTCTGTCCTCCGGACAGCTGATGGGGGTAATTATTCATTCGGTTTGAGAGCCCCATCTGCGCAAGTAGCTCCTCCGCCTGTTCGCGGAGCTGCTTCTGATCGGTTCCTCCCCGTTCCTTTGCAGCCAGTGTCGGTGCCAGCATGATATTTTCAAGCGCCGTGTACTGGGGAAACAGATTGAAGGACTGAAACACCATTCCGAAATGCAGCCGCTTCTTTCTGATCTCCGCCTCTGAAAAGCTGCGCGGATTGTCACCGTCAAAAAGGCGCTCTCCCGCCACGCTGATCGTCCCACCGTTAGGCGTCTCCAGAAAATTAAGGCAGCGAAGCATCGTTGTTTTACCGCTGCCGGATGAGCCGATCACCGATACCGCCTGTCCTTTTTCCATTGAAAAGCTGATATCTTTCAGAACTTCAGTCTGTCCGAAGCTCTTTCTCAGCTGCTTCACTTCAAGTAATGCCATTCCCTGTTACCTCCCTGTCTGAAGCAGACACTGTCTTTTTCGCAGCACTACATGCCGCAGCGCAAAAGCATGCCTCCGGCACATTTTCTGTACGTAATGACGAATGAGAACTGCCGGTCATCTGAAATAATTAAGCTTCTTCTCAATGAAATGGAAAAGAACCGTCAAAAGTCCGCTGAAGATCAGATAAAATGCGCCTGTATAAAACAGCGGCCAGATAATTCCGGAGCTTTTGATAAATGCCTGCCCGTTCCAGATCACTTCATAAACGGCGATCACACGTGCCAGAGAGGTATCCTTTACAAGCGTAATAATCTCATTTGACATCGGCGGAACAATCCGCTTGATCACCTGAAGTAGTACGATTTTTCTGAAGATCTGGCTTCTTGTCATGCCAAGCACCTGACCGGCCTCATACTGTCCAACCGGAATTGACTGGATGCCTCCGCGGTAGATTTCCGAAAAATAACAGGAATAATTGACCACAAAGGCCACAAGAGCGGCAATAAAGCGGCCGGTATCTCCGGATCCCCAGATATTGTGATTCAGGAGAATACCGGGACCGTAGTAGATGACAAGCAGCTGCAGAAGAAGCGGCGTTCCGCGGATAATCCAGATGATGAACTTAACCGGAAGCCTGAGACACGCGTACCGGCTCATTGAACCGAAGCTGATTGCAAGGCCCAGCGGCAGCGCAAACAGCAATGTGAGCAGAAACAGCTTCAGCGTCATGCCGAAGCCCTGCAGAAGCGAAAGGGTAACAGTCCAGAACATCGATGTTCCTCCAGATCTATCTTATGTCTGTATGCGCACAACAGGAGGCGGATATCCGCCCCCTGCTTTCCAACTCGGGAATCTTTATATGACAGATATTATTTCTGTTCGATCACTGTATCGGCAAGACCATACTCAGCTGCGATCTCCGTCATCGTGCCATCGCTGTAGAGTTCTGCGAGTTCAGCGTTGATAAAATCAACAAGGTTGGAATTCTGTCTGCAGCCGATGCCGTATTCTTCAGTGGTCAGTTCAAGCGTATGTGTCAATCCGTCGTAGCTGGTACCCTCACCTGTCATGGCGCTGGCCATCAGGAGGTCGATAATTGCCGCATCGGAAGTGCCTGCTGAAACCTCAAAAAGCGCATCGCTCTGAGCTGTCACTGCTGTGTAGTTGAAGCCGTTTTCTTCCGCTGCCGCTTCACCGGCCGATCCCGCTTCTACCGCAAATGTAAGATCTTTCATGCTCTCAGCGTCTGCATAATCCGCAGCCTTATCCGCAGCCATAACGACAACCTGCGCATTATTGCAGTAAGCATTCGTGACACCCATGGAACCGCGGACTTCATCCGTAATTGTCATACCGTTCCATACACAGTCAATACTTCCGTTATTCAGTTCAAGAATCTTATTGTCCCAGTCAATCTCGATAAACTCGACTTCGACACCGAGAGCTTCGCCGACTTTCTTCGCCAGATCCGCATCAAAGCCGATCCATTCACCGTTCTCATCTTTATAATCCATCGGCTCGAAATCCGTAATACCGACAACAAGTTTCCCCTTTGCAATGATATCCGCGACATCACCATCCTCAGGAATCTCAGCTGCTGCCGCACCGGAAACCATCATCGCTGTTGTCATCACTGCAGTAAGCAGAACGCTCAGAATATTCTTTTTCATCTTAAATAAACCCTCCGCATGTTTTTATGCTCTGTCATGGTAAAGCACTGCCATATCATAGCATAAGAGCAAAATGCGGTCAAGCCGAAGAATTGCCTTCTCTGTCTTAATTGAGTACTGCCGGTCCTTTAAGGACTTCTCTTTCATTCAGCAGCCCCTGACCGAAGTCCCTGCTTCCCTGTGATAATCGAGCCGCAGCTTCCTTACGGCAGCCTGAAGATCCTCCGGCAGCTCCGGTCTCTGTTCCCGCGCAGCCTTAAGCGCAGAATCAACTTCAGCGAGCACCTCCTCATCGGCTCCCGCAATCTCCGCCTCTTCAAAATAGCGTTCCTCCGGCTTTGCCAGCCGTGCTGCCGTCAGATAATCCCTGAGACGGGCATGTGTCCCATCCGCCTGATAGGCTTTCAGAAAAAAAGCCTCCGCCTCATCGTATTCAAGCAGCTGCATAGCCGCAGTTCCGGCGTTGTGGAAGATTTTCGCTAGAAATCCTCTCTCTCTTTCATGCGTAAGTCCGGCAGCCTGTTCATAGGAAGCAATCGCTTCCCCGTATTTGCGGTTTGCCGCCAGCGCATTTCCTTTCCGGAAGCTTCTCTCTGCAGCTGTAGCTTCGGTAAATTTTTCCAGAACAGCCCGCATTTTCAATGACTCATGATGAGTCATATAACCTGTTAACGTAAACAACGGCATCAGATATTCCGCTGCTCCCCTGCCGTCTCTGAGCCCTCTCTCCATGCGAAGTGCCATCTCCGTGAGGCCGAATTCCTCGCTCAGCCATCTTGTCAGCTTTGTTCCGATAATGGTCTCATCGATGAGCGCCGGATGATGTTCCAGAAACCAGCAGAGTTCTTCTACAGACCACAGATTAATGCCGATGCTCTGTATAAAAAAAGGCTGTCCGGCAATTCCTGTCCGCGAAAGACGATAGCCTACCATTTCTTTCTCCTCTTAAAGTCTTTACAATTCCGTCTCAAGCTCCCAGTGCTTTCCGCTCGAAGGAAACAGCTCTCCGAATCCGAGATCTTCCGCAGTGATCCGAAAACGTTCCGAAGCGATACACTCAGCACGCAGCAGAATCCTGGTCGTTCTGTTCGGCCGCTGTGGCAAGCCTTCAAGCTTCAGTTTCGCATTCCTGTGCTCAGCGCCATCCATAGAGACAATCGTGACCAGGATATCAGCCCTGCCGTCAAGAATCAGCTGGCACTCACTCCGGTCTTCATACCAGTTGACACCGGATTTAATCAGCGGATACCACTTCGGAATGCCGTCCTCAATCACATCGATTCCAACAGAAGCGCGAACAAGATTGGGACCGAAATACAGCCTGCTGCGAAAATGTTTCGGTTCTTTTTTCTCGAGCGCCGCCCAGCAGGCACCCTTTGCAAAAAGATTGTCTCCCGCAAAAACCCTCGCGCCACCTCTGCTGAGGGCCCTGACAGATTTTCTTGCCCAATCCGCACCAAAGCCTTCGCCCGTAATAAAAACACCGGAATAAGACGTCCCGTCCATCCATTCAAGCACCGCCGCTTCAAAAGCCTCATCCCGTTTCACCGGCTCGGCAGGAAGAGTGGTTTCTTCTTCTCGGGATATCACAACGGCAAACGGCTTAGAATTTCTGAGTTCTGTCATCGCCAAGAAGCGGACATCATCTTCATCAAAGCAGATTAAAGCCATATTGCGGGCAGATACTTCAGGCTTCTGACAATATCCGAAATAGCAGAAGCTCTCTCCCTCATCCTGCACATAGCACAGTTCTCTTCGGAAACCGCACAGCTCCAGGGCTTTCAGTAAAGTGCCGGCAAGCTCTCCGCTCAGCTCCTCCGTTGTCACACAGACGGCTTCTGTATTTTTCACGACATTTGGGACACCGAGTCCTTTCAGCAGTTCGCGGATAAAAGTCGCCAGCAGTACTGTTCCTTCTACCCTTTCACCATCCGCCTCAACGGTTTTGCCTTCGACAGCAGCCGTCAATGGATTCGGGAGACGAATAATTCCTTCAGACGCAGAAAAATATTCCGCTTCATAGCCGGCAAACCAGCGGTCCTGCCCGCTTTTCTTGGCCAGAACGGTAGGACATTCACACAGATTCGTACCGATCTTCGACGGAACGGACACCGGCTCATTCGCTTTTCTGTCAAAATAAGCGATCTGCGAAGTCTTCGTGTTGATCTCTATCCCGATCACAAGATTGCGTACTTCGTTCACCTTTACTCCTCCAATTGAAACAGCCGGGCGGCAGCACTCCTGTCAAGAAGATATTCCCCAAGCAATTCTCTCGTCTCAGCAGTGCTATTCTCATTGAGAAGGAACAGCATGCGGTTAATTCGCTGATAAGCGCTTTTTCCGCTTATATCAGGCTTCGGTGCAGCAACTTCCCGTTTTGATCCCGTATATTCTTCTCCATCGTGGACCACCGTCACAGTACAGGTGAGCTTCTCCCCGTAAAAAAGCGTAAATTCCTTTGAAAATATTCCCCTGAAGAGACGGCTCATCGGTTCACGCCTTGCCTGCTCCGCATGACCGCCGATTTTATCCTCAAGGACATATTCGAGAATCACCGTATCATCTGTCTCCGCCTTCTGTTCAATCAGTACCCGATCATCAAGCCTGTACTGCCTCACAAAGGACGGCTTAAAATCGCTGAAAAACGCCAAACGAATATTCCTCCGCATACATTCCTCCAGCAGCTGATCTGTGAGAACTTCTTCATGAACTGTCAGCTTGCTCTGCGCAGAAAAATATTTGAGAAGCTCTATCTTCACCGCAAAATCCACCGTTTCTCCTGCATCAAGCAGTCCTTCCGCGGCAGCAGCCTCGAATCGGCTCATGGTCTCACCGCCTCCGAGAAGCTTATCGGCCCGGAATTCCAGATACTGCCTGATAAGCTGACTGTTTCCTCCGGCAGCAGCGTAGGAAGAAAGCACCTCCGGCCCTTCTTCAATCTCCTGTCCGGTAAATACAGCCCTCTCAAGAATGCGCTCATCGATCGGATGCGTTTCAATATAAAATCCGGCCGCCTCTCTGCGGATCTTCAGCATTTCCCAGATACTTCCCCGGAAATAAGCAGTCAGGTAAGCAAGGATCCTCTCATCAAACACGCCTGTTCTGAACACATGCGCCGCAAACAGCCCTAACTCCTCATCATATTGATCACCGGCTTCTTCAATCAGCTTTCCTGCCAGTCTCACAAGCAGCTGGGCCTCGATATCTTCTGCGCCGTATCTTAAAATCAGCTCATAAGCCTTCCGGTACATTCCTTTTTTGAGAAGAAGCCTCACAAGGCTCACACGGTCAGCTCTGACATAATTCGCAAGGACAGTATCCGGCGTTGCCGCATCGATCCGGCATCTGTCTTCTTTCAAAAGGGCGCTGCGCAGAATTTTCCTTCTGATCTCAGTTCGGAATTCATCTGTAAAAAGCGGATTTTCAGCGGCGTCCCTCCACACCCGGAGTGCCTCATCCGACACGTTGTCAAGCAGCGCGTATCTTTCGCAGTTCATAAGAAGAAGCCCTTCGTGTGAAGCCCCTTTTTCACGGCACATCATAAGAAAAGCTTCTCTCTCCACAAGCGGCTCCGCGCTGTACGGAACGGAGGCAAAGCGCCGTCCTTCCGCATCCTCAAACAACACCGCAGCGTCTTCCGTGAAGATATGCACATAAGCTGTGCTGTGCACAAGCGGAACAACTTCCTCTGCCAGGAGTCCCCGGTGAATGACCACCACCCGCCGGAGGAACGCATCATCCGCATAGATTTTTCTGGTAAATACAATATCCAGCAGCTGCTCTGCCGCTGAACAATCCGTCACGCGATCAATAAATCTCTGGTAAAGAACAGCATAATCCGGATTGATTTTTCCGGATTCAAGACTCTTTTTGGCAAATGCTTCCGCCTTCTCGCGATAAGCAGCATAAGTTGACTGATCCGTCCGGCGATTGCGGACAATATTTGCATACAGCCTGGCCCTCGCCGCATCCGACAGCGTATTGTTGTAGAGGAAATATTTCCGAACCGGCAGAGGAAGAATCCCTCTCCGCATTTCCGGCATCGTTTCAATATAATACTCATGAAGGCGAATAATCCGAAGTCCCTTTTCGACTGCTTTTTCATACCATTCAAAGCAGCCCGGTGCCTGGGCCCGGCCCCTAAGCATGAGGCGAACCACCGCCTCAAGAATACCATCGATCGGCCATCTCTTATACGCTGCCTTGAGTGTTCGCAGCAGAAGCGCTGAGCCGTTTTTCAGATTCTCCGAGAGAAAAGCCGCACGCAGTGCCAGTTCTTCAGTGAGCAGCTGCTTCCTGACCGCATAATTCAGCACCTGAATCATCATCGGGGTGAGGGCCGCAAGCAGTCCCGCGTTTTCACGCAGTTCCAAAAGAACCGCGGCATAAAGAAGAGGGCTTCTCACGCCTTCCTCATAAACTTTTTCCTCATATCTAAGACGCCTTCCGGGGCTCATGGCCAAGTCCTTATTGGTACGAAACATCAGATCCAGAGCAATGAGATCTCCCCGATTCCTCATAAACAGCGTCCGCATCTTTTCAGCCGTTTCTTCCGCATCCACGGAAATCATTCCACTAAGGCCGGCAAGAAAGAGCCAGCGGCTTCTGTCCACCTCGGAGCCGGAGGCAAACACCCTGGCCTTCAGTTCCGTCAGTTTCTCAGCAGCCTCCGGAATTCTGCGGCAGTCTGTCAAAAGTTCTGCCCTCAAAAGCTCCCTGTCGATTTTTTCAGAGGCTCCGCTGCTCTTCATCTCATCGAGAAGAGTAATTGCCTGATCGGCCGCCTCCGTTCCGGAAAGCCGTCCGAGCCGGCGTGCTTCCAGAAGCTCTGTCAGCCGCACTGTCAGGGCGTCAAGTTCAGCCTTGGGATTGAGTTCTGTCCTGGCCCCGGCAGATGCCGTCACTTCATAGACAAGCTGTGTAGCGCCATACTTTAAGCGTATTGTGCCCCTGCGGATTCCTCTGCCGAGCTTTTCGCGTCTTATCACATAATAAAAACAGCAGGCTGACCCAACGAAATCCTGATCCGTTATCAGCGATGTCGGAAATTCTATAAAATCCGTGTCCGTCTCGGCCTTCATGGCAAAGGTTCCCCAGGTATTTCTCCGCAGCAGAATGGACTCCCTGATGCTCTCATCGAGAGAAAACCATTCTGCGGAACAATCCTCCATACGGATTTCAACCGGTTCTTTAAGATTATTGCCCACCAGAAATTCCTCGACGGACTGTGCCGTAACCGGAGAAGCTGCGAGTCCGCGGTAAAGTGTCCCGCAGTGAAAATGATCCTTCGGTATCAGCTTTATGAAGCTCTGACTTTTAAACAGCTTCAGAGCGCGGTCCGGGTCCTCATTTGCAAGCAGACAAAAATCATTCAGATCCCGGACGGAAATCCCGTCCGACTCCGGTTCGGCCAGAGAAATCAGCATATGCACAGGAATCCGGAACTCTCCCAGATCAGTCGCAAGAAGCAGATTGCCGCTGACAATATCTCCCTCTGACAGGCCGCCGGCATCCACCCGAAAACGCAGCTTCAGCTTTGAACCGGAAAATCTGTCCGTTTCCGTCATGATCCGTGATGCATCGGAAAAAAACTCGCCGCGAATTTTCCTGTCAGGACCCGCATCGACATGAACAACACCGCCTGCTTTTCCCCCGGGCTTTACGCGAAGGTCAAATCTTTCCTCTGATACAATACGCAATTTTCCTTCCTCCGAAATGAAATCCCCCTGATTTTCCGCATCGTCCGAATGTTCCGCAACAAGCGGCAGATTTCTGCGGACGTGATGTCCGGACAGGATTTTAACAGGCCATCTGAACAGCCTTACACAAAATCAAACAGCGAGATCTGATTGCTCTCCGGAATCCCGGTAAGGATCCCAAGGCTTTCAAAAAGGTCTATGATTGTTTTTGAGACCTTCGTCCGTTCCCTGAAATCATCTTTCGAAAGAAACGGTCCCTTCTTCGCTTCCGCCTCCAGCTGCAGCGCCTGAGCCTCGCCGAGTCCGTTGATTGAAGTCAGACACGGCATAATCTTTCCGTCAATAATCCGGCAGCGCGTCGCCTCGGCCCTGTAGATATCAAGTTTCTCAAATTCAAAGCCTCTCGCATACATTTCGCGTACCAGCTTCATATCATCGAATTCATCCTGTTCCTTAGCCGTCGGATTCGGATTTTTACGGATTTCATCCGCATAATACTCAAGCTTGTCGCGGCCAAGACACATTTTTTCATAATCAAAGGTCTTTGCACGGATTGAAAAAAATGCAGCATAATAGGCAAGCGGATAATTAATCTTGTAATATGCGATCCGGAATGCATTCATGACATATGCTGCGGCATGCGCTTTCGGAAACATATACTTAATGCGTTTACAGGACTCAATATACCATTCAGGCACCCCGTGCTCACGCATCTCTGTCTCCTGCTCAGGTGTAAGTCCTCTTCCCTTTCTGACAGCCTCCATCGTCTTAAAGGAGTGCTCAGGCTCCACGCCCCAGAGAATCAGATTGAGCATGATATCATCCCGGGTGCAGATTGCGGTTCCCAGCGTGCAGTCCCCGTTTTTGATAAAATACTGCGCATTATCCAGCCAGACGTTAGTCCCATGGGAAAGACCGGAGATCCGGATCAGATCCGAAAAGGTCTTCGGTTTTGTATCCCTGAGCATCCCCATGACAAAATTGGTTCCGAATTCCGGAACACCGAGCGTTCCGAGATCGCAGCCGTCAAGATCATCCGCCGTCACACCGAGCGCTTCTGTGCCCCGAAAGAGCGAGAGTACACCGGCATCGTCGAGAGGCACCCTGTGAGGATCCGTTCCCGTCAGATCTTCAAGCATACGGATGATAGTCGGATCGTCGTGTCCGAGGATATCAAGCTTCAGCAGGTTCGTATCGATCGAATGATAATCAAAATGCGTTGTAATAAACGGAGAATTAACATCATTGGCGGGATGCTGGACCGGTGTGAACCAGTTGATGTCCATTCCTTTCGGAAGAACAATAACCCCGCCCGGGTGCTGCCCGGTTGTGCGTCGTACGCCGACGCAGCCGGCCGAAAGCCGCTCAAGTTCACAGTTCTTTTTTGCAATTCCCTGATCTTCAAAATAATGCCGTGCATAGCCATACGCCGTCTTCTCCGCGACGGTTCCGATCGTCCCGGCCTTGAAGGTCTGGCCTTTTCCGAAAATCACTTCGGTATAGGCCTGTGCCACCCCCTGCTCATCCCCTGAAAAATTAAGGTCAATATCCGGCTCCTTATCGCCTTTGAAACCGAGAAAGGTCTCAAACGGAATATCAAATCCGTCCTTAATCAGCTCGGTCCCGCAGACAGGACAGAGCCGGTCCGGCATGTCGCAGCCGCAGCGTCCATCTTCGTGTGCTTTCCGCGGTTCCTCCGAGTCAAAATCGCTGAACCTGCACTTCGGGCAGCGATAATGCGGCTGAAGCGGATTGACTTCGGTAATATGGGACATCGTTGCGGCAAAGGAACTCCCGACCGACCCCCTGGAACCGACCAGATAGCCATCCTCATTCGATTTTGCAACAAGCTTCTGGGCTATGATATACATAACGGCATAGCCGTTCTTGATGATGGAACCAAGTTCCTTGTCAAGCCGGGCTTTTACGATCTCAGGCAGTTCCTCTCCATACCACTCCCGGGCTGTCTCATAACACATATTCTGCAGATCTTCTTCCGAATGAGGGATAACAGGCGGACATTTGTCCGGATAGATCGGTGAAATCTTCTCAATCATATCTGCCACAAGGTTGGTATTGGTGATGACAACCTCACGGCATTTCTTTTCACCCAAATAGGCGAATTCATTCATCATCTCACCAGTTGTCCTGAGGAAAAGCGGCGGCTGCCCTCCCTCTTCTTTAAAGCCGTGGCCGGCCTGAATAATCGCGCGGTAAATCCAGTCCTCCGGATTAAGAAAATGAACATCGCAGGTCGCACACACCGGCTTTCCGAACTGTTCTCCGAGACTGACAATTCTGCGGTTAATGCTGCGAAGATCCTCCTCTGTGCGGATACCGCTCTTTGTGTCCCGCAGCATATAGGCATTGTTTGCGATCGGCTGAATCTCCAGATAATCATAATAATTCACAATGCGGGCGATCTCGGCATCGGAAGCACCTCCGAGAATTGCCGCATAAAGTTCTCCGGCCGAGCATGCGCTCCCAAGAATCAGTCCGTCTCGGTGTTCATTAAGCACACTGCGCGGAATGCGGGGCCGCCTGCGGAAATATTTGAGATGCGATTCCGAAACCAGCGTATAGAGATTTCGGCGGCCGGTTTCATTTTTCGCAAGCAGAATGGCATGGTAATAGCGAAGGCTGCGGATCCGTTCGACGGAAACTGTCCCCTTCGCGTTGAGATCACTGTATGTAACAATCCCGGCCTTCTCCATTTCCTCCTGCAGTCTGATATAGATAAGTGCCATCGTCTGTGCGCGCGGAAAGGCCCGCATATCATCCGCACATGGCACCTTCATGTGTTTGGCAAGAGATTTAAAGCGTATTTTTCCGATGTCCGGAACAAGAAATCTTGCTGCCGAAGGAATATCGACAAAGGTTCTGCCGGGCGGATCAAGGCTGTATTTTTCACAGAAGCTCAGGATAAAATTCATCTCCTGATCAGCATCATAAGCTGCAAGGGGAGCATCTCCGGCGAACTCAAGAAATAACGCCAGCGCCTGCCCGGGATCCGGCGAAGCAGACACCATACTGTCTGTAATTCCGGTCTCGGTCTGAATGGAAAATGGAATCGGTCTGCCCGGATTGACCAGCGTTGCAAATTCATCAGCGAGCTGTCCGTTTATCACCTTCTGAGCAGCCAGTTCAATAATATCATGGGAATTGGGGCTCTGCCCCGTCGTTACCGTTGAAAATACAACTACCGGATCAGCAATATTTCCGTATAGTTCACCGCTCACGAGGTTTTTCATATCGTCAACAAGATATGCTTCCATCCCGTAAATCACTTTAAAATCAGAGCCTTTCGGAATCGAGTGGTTAGCCTCCGGAAAGGCCTGTACTACGCCGTGATCCGTGATTGCGAGTGCTTTCATTCCAAAGTGGTTCGCCTGTTTAATGATATCGGATGCAGAAGACACAGCATCCATATCCGACATCTTGGTATGGCAGTGAAGTTCAACCCTTTTTTCCGGGTAATCATCGACGCGAATCGTTTTAAAAGACGGTATCTTCTTGATTCCGTACACGCTCTTGATCAGATACTCCCTGTCATACGGATCAAGATCCATATAGCCTTTAATCAGAAAGGTACTCCCTTTTGTAAAGACCGCATTGTACTCAGCCTCATCAGTTTTGTCGAACCAGAGCTTGAATCTGAGACTGTCTGTATAATCCGTCACGGCAGCCGTAAAAATAATGCGTCCGGACCGCGTTTCCCGGGATTCCACTGAAAAAACCTCTCCCCGGACCGTCACTTCGCGCGGATCCTCTCCCAAAGAGACAATTTCAGACGGTTCATCTTCAAAATTTCTTCCGTAAATCACCGTCGGATCCTTCGAAGGTCCGCCCCTCTGACGGTAATTGCCCTCCTCTTTTTTCGGGAGCTTCTTTTCTTCTCTGACCTCTGCTCTTCTCGCTCCGTTATGTTCGAGAACTTTTGTGATTTTTTCCTCTATCATCCGGTCATCATTTCGAAACAGCGTCTTCACATCACTCTCGGTAAACCGAAGAACGAGCTCTGCGGAAACAAATCCCGCCCGAACACAAAAGATCTTCTCCATATACTCGGAGAGTTTTTCGCTCTGGCTTCTGTAAACCGGATTGTCCGGTATAATAAGCACAATCTGCTGCCCGTCGAACTGCACCTCCGAATGAGCAAGCGTCTGCTGAAGCAGCGGGCTCACAATCTTCAGTTCGCTGAGCATGCTCGACTTATAGACCTTGAAAAAGTTCTCAGGCGTATAAGAAGCCGACAGATGAAACTTCTCAATGATATGGACCTCTATCCGGCTGTCCGGAAACAGCTGGGAAGCGATCGCCTGTTCAATCCTGTAAATGCTTGTCTTCCTGATCCAGTTCTCTGAAGAAAGATAGATTCTGAGCCTCGTCTGCATCGAATTCACAGTGACGCGCTCCACCGTTGTCAGTGCCATAAGCTCCGCGACCTTTTTCTCCAGTTCCAGTCCCGGAAATACATTAAAAAAGCTGTCACCTGACTCCATAAAGCTTCGTCACCTCCCCGATTCTCAGCTTTCGATTCCCCAACTGAGCAGTTCTTCTCTCAGAACTTCAAGCAGCTGATCCTCCGGCACCCGGCGAACAATCTCCCCATGCCGGATCAGCAGTCCTTCGTGCTTTCCTCCGCAGATTCCGACATCGGCACCCCGGGCTTCACCAGGACCATTCACCACGCAGCCCATGACCGCCACCTTGAGATCAAGCGGCACATCCTGCACCATTTCCTCGACCTTTTTCGCCAGCGGAATCAGGTCGATCTCCGTCCTTCCGCAGGTCGGACAGGAGACGACCTCCACACCGCCCCTGCGAAGACCGAGAGAGCGGAGAATCAGCTTGGCAGCCCTCACTTCCTCGACCGGATCCCCCGTCAGAGAAACACGGATCGTGTCTCCGATTCCCTGATTCAGGATAAGTCCCAGTCCTACCGAGGATTTAATCGCACCTGAAAATACTGTTCCGGCCTCTGTAATGCCGACATGGAGCGGATAGCGCGTCTCCTTCGCAATGAGCTCATGCGCCCGAACACACATCATGACGTCTGATGACTTAATACTGATTACGATGTTGTCATAATCAAAATCCTCGATCATGCGTACCTTATCGAGCGCACTCTCCACAAGGCCTTCTGCCGTCACACCTCCGTATTTTTCGCAGATTTCCTTTTCAAGAGAGCCGGAATTGACGCCGACGCGGATCGGCACCTTTCTCATTTTTGCCGCTCCGACAACCTCCCGGATTCGATCAGCGCCGCCGATATTGCCCGGATTGATACGAATCTTATCCGCGCCGTTTTCAATGGCCGCAATCGCAAGCCTGTAATCAAAATGAACATCCGCAACGAGCGGTATATGAATCGCCTTTTTGATCTTTGCAATCGATTCCGCCGCTTCTTTCGTAGGAACGGTGCATCGGATAATATCGCAGCCTGCATCCTCCAGCTTTAAAATCTGGCGGATTGTGCCTTCTGCATCCTCCGTCTTTGTGTTTGTCATGGATTGAACCGCAATCGGATTGCCGCCGCCGATGACACGTGATCCGATGCGGATCTCCTTCGTATTATCTCTTATCATGATTTTCATCCTCCGGAGTCCGGGCATTTTAACATATTTTAATGTAGTTTAACTGTTTTGCGGTTTTCTCCTATAAACATCAAATTCATAAATCAGATCAAAGTACGTCTGCTCTTCTCCCTGTACCGCCAGTTCCCACTCCGGATCCGCATCCAGATTCGGAAAAGAGGTATCTGCGTCATAGATAAAATCAATCTTCGTCACATAGGCGGTATCTATATACGGCAGCATATCACGGTAAATCTGGCCCCCGCCGATCACGAATACATCCTCCGGCCGATACAGACCTGCTGTCTTAACTGCCTCCGCAGCAGAGTGAACAACAAGGGCTCCTTCAACGCTGTACGCAGGATCACGTGTCACCACGATATTGATCCGTCCGGGAAGCGGCCGCTTTCCGGGAAAGGACTCGAGCGTTTTCCGTCCCATAATGACAGTCTTTCCCATCGTCATCATCTTAAAATACTGCATATCCGCAGGGATTGAAACGAGCAGCTTCCCGTTTTTTCCGATCGACCAGTTGGCATCCACTGCAACGATAGTCTTCATTGCTGTCTCCTTCTTTTGACTCTTATCTGCTCCGGCTGCCTTTCCGTCTTCCTGACCGTCAGACGGGAAAGCTTTCTCAGATCGCGATCTCAATCTCTTCCCGGAATTCATTGTATTGATAATTTTCCAGCCGGAAATCCCCTGTCGTGAACTCATAGAAGTCACGGATTTCCGGATTCACATAAAGCTTCGGCGCTTCATGGAGCGGCTGCTCAATCAGCTTCTTCATGATGTCGACATGGCGGTCATAGATATGGCAGTTTGCAATCATATGGACAAGTTCACCCGGCACAAAGCCGTAAGCGGATGCCAACGCATAGACGATCAGAGCGGCCTGAATCGTATTCCATGAATTTGCCGTCAGCATATCCTGACTCCGCTGATTGAGAATCGCATTCAGTCTGCCGCCGATCACGGTAAAGGTCATACTGTATGCGCACGGATAGAGCGCCATCTCAGAGAGATCTTCAATACAATACATATTCGTCATAATCCGGCGGCTCGCAGGATCATTGACCAGCTGGTAAATCACACGGTCCGTCTGATCCATAAGGCAGACCCCGTCCTCACCGAAGCAAATCTTTTTCCCCTCAGGCGTATCTCCGAAAGCTTTTCTCAGGCCTTCCGCAGTGACATCCCGATATTTTGACAGCTTTCCCATCTGATAGCCATATGCTTTTCCGATACTTCCGCTTTCGTCCGCCCATTCATCCCAGACATGGCTGTTCAGGTCACGGACATTATTGCTCTTTTTCTGCCAGATCCACAGGACTTCATCAAGTGCGGATTTCCAGTACTGCCTTCTCAGTGTCACAATCGGAAACTCCTCTGCGAGATCGTAGCGGTCACAGACGCCGAAGAGCGCGATGGTATGTGCAGGTGTCCCGTCCGCCCAGTGCGGGCGGACAGCCTGATCAACGTCGGAGACACCTTCCGAAAGAATTGCCTTTACATTTTTAATAAACAGTTCGTCTGCATGACTCATTCGACAAGCTCCTTTTTACCGCTCTTTTTCCCGGTCTTCTCCGACTCCGCAGCCTCATGCTTTTCCTCTTCTTCCGGCTCTTTGGGCAGTCTGCCGTAAAGCTTTGTCATGGCATAAATACTTTTCGCCAGCTCTGATGTAAGGAAATGAGGTGTAACCCGCCACTGCCAGTTATCAAGATTCGTAGCCGGCGCGTTCATGCGGGCTTCATTTCCTTTTACAAGGAAATCCTGAATCGGCACGATGCATAAATCCGCCGGTGAACGAAACGCCTCGCGAATGAAGTCCCAGGTAAACTGTCCATAATCCGTAAAAATAGAATTGATGTAGCGGCGGCAGAAATCACGATCGTGATCATTGATGCATTCGATCCAGCCGCGGGTTGTCATATTGTCATGTGTTCCGGTGTATACGACGCAATTCTTCGTATGCTTGTGTGTGAGATACGCACTGTCCTCCGTGTCATCAAACGCAAACTGCAGGACCTTCATCCCGGGGAAGCCGGAATCCCTGAGAAGTCTGCGGACTGACGGTGTAATGTATCCCAGATCCTCCGCAATAATATCAACTTCTCCGAGTTTTTTCCTGATCGCATTGAAGAGATCCATACCCGGACCTTTTTCCCACTTTCCGTTTTCCGCTGTCTTATCACCGTACGGAATTGCATAATATTCGTCAAAGCCACGGAAATGATCAATCCGTATGATATCGTAGAAGTCCAGACAGCGCTTAATGCGGCTGATCCACCAGCTGTATCCATCCTTCTTCATATATGCCCAGTTATAGATCGGATTGCCCCAGAGCTGTCCCGTAGCGGAAAAGGCATCCGGTGGGCAGCCGGCCACCTTCGTCGGAAGATTTTTTTCATCAAATTCATATTCTTCCGGACGTGACCACGCGTCCGCACTGTCAAAGGATACATAGATGGGAATGTCACCGATAATGCGGATTCCCTTTTCAGCCGCATACTTATGTACTTCTGACCACTGCTGCATGAATTCATACTGCTGGAAACGGTAGAAATCAATTTCCTCGGAGAAAGCCTTTTTAAAGGCCTCAACGGCAATTTCCTCCCGGCATCTGTAGGGTTCCTCCCACTCAATCCATGCCTTCCCTCCGTTTTCCTGCTTGATCGCCATATAAACTGCGTAATCATCCAGCCAGTAAGCCTCTTTCTTAACAAAAGCCTGAAAAGCGGTATGGGTCTCTCTTGTCCCTTTAAAGCGGTCATAAGCCTTCCTGAGCAGCTTATGGCGGCTCTCATAGACAGCTCCGTAATCCACATACTCCGGATTGGTTCCCCAGTAGCAGTTTTCACATTCTTCCCGGGTAAGCAGTTCTTCTTCAATCAGCTTCTCCGGGCTGATAAAGTACGGATTTCCCGCAAAAGTTGAAAATGACTGATATGGTGAATCGCCGTAACCCGTCGGTCCGAAAGGCAGCACCTGCCAGCAGCTCTGCCCCGCCTCAGCCAGAAAATCAATCAATTCAAAGGCCTCTCTGGAAAAACAGCCGATTCCGTATCTGGAAGGAAGTGAAGTCACCGGGTAAAGTATACCGCTTGCTCGCATCATGAATATTGTCTCCTAACTCACTTTTTTAATTTTATGCAGCCGCAATATAGGGCCATGCGTTTTTCCGCATCGCACTTTCGGACCATTCTGTGTAAACAGCTCTGCCAAACAGCACAAAGCCACAGCTTCAGATGTACAGTTCCAAAGCTGTGGCTTCTTAAACAAACCTGTTTTAAGCAGCCGCTGTTCTAAGTCCGTCTCATCTTAAGGCAAAAGAACAGAGGACACAAAGTACCCGTCCTGTCCTTGTCTCATATTCCGCTTTATGAACAACTGCACTGCTTCTATTATGCACTTTCAGGGCTTTTCACGCAAGTCTTTGTAAATCCGGCTCCTCTTTAAGGTGCGTTATGCTTCGTCATCTCCGTCGACCGAACCACTCCTTTGGCTCTGCACCGCAAACGGGTTTGCACTTCTTTCCGGCAGTTCCGTCTGCAGTGCCAGGGAAACCACTTCAGCGACAGTTTCCACCGGTATAACTTCTATCGACTGAAGAATCTCAGAGGGAACATCCTCAAGGTCTCGCTCATTTTCCTTCGGAATCATCACCTTTTGGATGCCCGCGCGCTCCGCTGCCATCAGCTTCTCGGGAAGACCTCCGATCGGCAGAACCTTTCCGCGAAGCGAAATCTCGCCCGTCATCGCCAGATATGGACTTACGGGAATTCCGAGTGCCAGTGAGGTTACCGCCGTGAACATCGTAATACCGGCGCTCGGACCGTCCTTCGGAACTGCGCCCTCCGGAATATGAATATGAATGTCTTTGGTACTAAAATCCAGTCCGCTCTCCATAAAGGTACTCTTAACGAGTGAGACTGCCGTCTCCGCCGACTCCTTCATGACATCTCCGATATGTCCCGTCAGATGAACCCGGCCGCTGCCGTTCATTGCCGCAGTTTCAATGAAGAGGATCTCGCCTCCGGCCTGTGTCCAGGCAAGCCCGGTCACCACGCCGGCAGGATTGTCCTTCAGGATCTTGTCGTGGCGGATCTTTTTCCTGCCCAGAAAGTCCTCGACATTGCTCTCCTTCACAACGATCGTTCCCGCATTTTTACTGCCTGCTTTATTTCCGGCAGTGCTGACTGTTCTGTCATCCGTCCCCAGTCCGGCTTTCTCTTTTGTTTCCTCCGTCTCAAGCATTCTGACCGCCGCCTTCCGGCACACCGTAAGAAGCTGCTTTTTAAGGCCTCTGACACCGGCTTCCATCGTATATTCAGAAATGATCTTCCGAAGTGCGCCGTCAGTAAAACGCAGATCCTTTTTGCGAAGTCCGGTCTCCTCGAGGGCAAGCGGCACAAGATGTTCTTTCGCAATATGAAAATGCTCCGTCGGCGTATAGCCGGAGAGCTCAATTACTTCCATTCTGTCAAGCAGCGGCTGCGGAATGGTATCCCAGGTATTTGCCGTGCAGATAAAGACTGCGTGCGAAAGGTCATAGGGGACATCCAGATAATGGTCCTCAAAGGTCATATTCTGCTCCGGATCCAGCACCTCCAGCAATGCCGCGGAAGGATCTCCGTTGAAGCTCTGCTGCAGCTTATCGACCTCATCGAGCACCACCACGGGATCCATCGCGCCGCATCTCTTGATCCCGGACATAATCCTGCCGGGCATCGCCCCGATATAAGTTCTGCGATGGCCGCGGATCTCCGCCTCATCGCGAATGCCTCCGAGAGAAATCCGGACATATTCCCGGCCGAGTGCCTCCGCTATCGACCTTCCCATACTGGTTTTTCCGGTTCCCGGAGGTCCGACAAGAAGAAGAATTGTCCCTTTCTGACCCGGAGATATCTTCGTTTTCTGTTTCTTACCGACCGCTTTTCCGGCAGAAGCCTTCACCTCTTTTTCTGACTCACTGCTCAGCTTTTCACGTTTTTCCGCTTCTTCGGCGCGCTGCTCACCAAGTGCCATAACCGCCAAATGCTGAAGAATTCTCTCCTTTACCTTTTCAAGGCCGTAATGGTCCCGGTCCATAATCCGCCGTGCCCTTTTCAGATCAATCTTTTTCTGTTCTCCGATCTTCCAGCTCAGGCTCGTCACAAAATCAAGGTAATTATAAAGAGAGTTATATTCCGCACCATTCGTCGGCTCCTGGTTAAAATGTTTCAGGACGCGTTCCACTTCTTTCCGCACATCAGCAGGCATTCCTGCGGCAGCAATTCTTTTTTCGAAGGAATCCTCATCGTCATCCTCCCCAGGCTCAATCTCCTTCAATTCCCTCTCCAGCAGCTTCATCTGTTTCTGGATAGCAGCTTTTTTGTAGGCCTTTCCCTCCGGATCATCGGCATTATTGAGATCTGTCTGCAGATCAACTGTGCCCTTAAAGCGGAGGAGCGCCGCATAAACCCGAAGGCAGCGCTCCCTGAAGGAATCCGTTTCAAGCAGCGCGTATTTTTCTTCAGGCGTCATATCAAAGAACTGACAGAAAACCGCAGCAAATTCATTGACGCTCTTCAGTTTTCGAACATATTCGATTGCGGATTCCCCGCCTCTGATCTGAGCGGCAATATCAATTGTAATCTTTTTAATCTTCTCAAGCAGTTCCTGTTCACCTGCATAAGTGATATCCATTAGTTCCTCAACAGGTTCGGCCTCTGCTTCAATGAAACCTTCCGTAATATGAATCCCTGAGACTCTGACCTTTTCACGTGTTCTTGCGTGCATAAAGGTCCCCATAGGTCCCTCTGTCAATTCAATAATCTCTGCGGCAACGCCGAGCGGACAAAGATCTTCCTCCGTCAGACTTCCGCGCGGCTTATCATCTGTCAAAGCGAGAAGAATCACATTGCCCTCATCTGCCTTGATACGGCTCTGCTCCTCCTCGCTTACGCCCTCGATTGCGAGGCGATATTCCACATCCGGGAGAAGTACAGTGTTAAAAATAGCGATTCCCAGATTAAAACTCATCCAATTACCTCCGTGTTATACAGCATATGAGCTGTTAGCACTAATTATAGCTGAGTGCTAACAATCCTGTCAAGTACAACAGCAGAAAATACAGTTCACCTCTTCCGAAATTCCCAGAAAGCAACGGCAGCGGCAGCAGCTACATTCAGAGAATCCACTCCGTTGGCCATCGGTATTCTAACCGTAAAATCACTGGCCGCGATCGTATCTTCACTCAGTCCTTCCCCCTCCGTACCGAGTACGACAGCCAGCTTCCCGGACACTTTAAGCCCCGGGTCATCCAGCGAAACCGACCGTTCGCCAAGTGCCATAGCACAGACCGTATAGCCCAGCTTTTTCAGATAACAGACCGCTTCTCTACCGGAAGATGCTTTCAAATACGCAAAGGGGATCTGAAAGACTGTCCCCATGCTGACCCTGGCCGCTCTCCGGTAAAACGGGTCACTCGATGCAGAAGTGAGAAGCACCGCATCATATCCCATGGCCGCCGCAGAGCGGAAGATGGCACCGATATTCGTAGGATTAACCACATTTTCAAGAACCGCAATGCGCTCAGCTCTCCCGGCAAGCTGTTCCGCCGAAGGCAGCTCAGGTCTTTTCATCGCAGCCAGCATTCCCCGCGTCATGGCAAACCCGGTCATCTTTCTCAGAACCGATACCGGAGCAGTATACACCGGGATCATCTCTGCAAATGAAAGGACCTGCTGCGCTTCCCCCCGGAGCTCCTCTTCTGCGACCAGCATCGAAACCGCACTCAAACCGGAATTCAGAGCCCGAAGGATCACTTTCGGGCTCTCAGCGATAAAAATACCTCCGTCCGGCTCATAAAGATGACACAGTTCTTTCTCGTTCAGCCGCATATAGACATCGAGTTCAGGCGCGTCAAAATCCGCAATCCGTATCAGCTTCATTCTCACTCCCCCTTTACCAAAGACAGCCAGGCGGCCCGCTGCCGGCAGCTCCTTTTATATGCTGAGACAAAGGAAAAACTCTGCGGCGCTTTTCATCAACAGCCGCAGAGCCAAAGAAATTTTATTTTTTATTCATAATCGCGTCAATGGATGCAAGACAAGCGGCGCGAAAACCCTTTTCTTCCAAAGCTGCCACACCTGCAATTGTGGTTCCCGCCGGTGAGCATACGCGATCTTTCAGGACGCCAGGGTGTTCTCCTGTTTCAAGCTGAAGACGGGCTGATCCAAGAAGGGTCTTCGCGACCAGTCTGTAAGCTGTTTCGCGGGGAATACCGTATCGAACACCTGCATCCGCATAAGCTTCGATCATCAGATCCACAAAGGCCGGACCGCAGCCGCTCAATGCTCCGCCGATTCCCATGAGTCCGGACGGCAGCTCCTCAACAATTCCGATGGCTTCAAAAAGTTTCTTAATCGCAGCCTTTTCCTCTCCTGCAAGCGTACCTGTCTGCTCGAATAAAAATACACCTTCTCCGACCATTGCCGGAGTATTCGGCATAACGAACTGAATTCTGACATCCGATCCAAGATACTTCCGGTACTTTTCATAAGGCCAGCCTGCCGCAATCGATACCAGGGCCTTATTCGACAGCAGGGATCCGATTTCCGAGAGCACTCCCTCGATCTGATACGGTTTGCAGGCCATAATGATCACTTCGCTCCGGCTGCAGACTTCTGATGCTGAAGTAAGCGCAGAAAATCCCGGTTTTCCATCTGTCCCCAGCTTCTCAGCTGCAGCAAGCAGTTTATCATAATGCGGCGCATAAGCTGCCGCATCATCAGCTGAAAGAAATCCGGAACGTAAAAAGCCCGAAAGAAGTGCCTGCGCCATATTGCCCATTCCGATAAAACCAAGTTTCATGTCATTTCCTTTTCCGCCTGTGCGGACTGTTTTATTTTGCGGTTTATTTCATAAACTGATCAATCGCCTGATTGATTCGCTCAATTGACTGATCATCATGTTCCTGCACCGCTTCAACAATGCAATGATCAAGATGCTGTTTCAGAAGCGCCTTCCCTGTCCCGTTGAGTTCGGACCGCACGGCTGCCAGCTGGATCAGAACATCTGCGCAGTCCTGTCCCTCTTCCACCATGCGTTTAACAGCTTCAAGATGACCTATCGACCGCGACAGCCGGTTGACAATCCTGCGAATCTCTTTCGGGTCATGCGTATGGGTATGAGAATGAGTGTGGCTATGTCCGTGAATCTCCGCTGTGGCATAAACCCCGGTATTCTCTTCTGAGGTCTCATGTGTATGTATATAAACGGTGCCGTCCGGTGCCGTATGGGTACGCTCACTCATGTTTTTCTCCGTCTATCTCTTTGCCTCCGGCTGTCTTTTTTCCAGGCAGCGAAGCCGCATTCCCGGATTCGCCAGCTTCCGCATCTGTCAGATCACTCATGACAATCGTCATCATCTCTTCATGCGAAGGGTTCTCAAGTTTCTTAATGCGCCGGGCCTGATTAGTGATAATCTTTTCAAACATATTCCGTATTTCACGGGCATTGGCAAAATTCTTCGTCTCAGACAGCTTTGCCTGAACGATCAGCTCCCGGATATGCTTCTTCGCATCCTCCTCAACAACATAGTCATACTTACGACAGTTTCCGAAGAAGATGCTCTCCAGCTCATCCACGGAATAATCCGGAAATTCAATATATTTATTGAATCTGGACTTGAGCCCCGGATTGCTGTTAATAAATTTTTCCATCGGCTTCGTATAGCCGGCCACTATCACAACAAAATCATCCCGGTGGTCTTCCATCGCCTTGAGGATTGTATCAACTGCCTCCTGTCCGAAAGCATCGTCCTTCTGCGAAAGAGAATAGGCCTCATCAATAAACAGCACTCCACCCAGCGCCTCAGAAATCTTTTCCTGCGTCTTTATTGCGGTCTGCCCGACATATCCGGCAACCAGTCCGGAGCGGTCAGTCTCAACAAGCTGTCCTTTGGAGAGAACCCCGATCTTTTTATAGATCTTCGCAATAATCCGGGCTACCGTCGTTTTTCCTGTTCCCGGATTTCCGGTAAACACAAGATGCTTCGAAACCGGGACCGACTTAAGTCCCTGATCCTCTCTCAGCTTCTGAACGCTGACAAAATCCGCAAGTTCCCTGACATCATGCTTAATGGCGGTAAGTCCTGTCAGATTATCAAGCTGCTCGAACGGGTCCTCCTCGGGCGCTTCTGCAGCGGCTTTCAAAGCCCCGGTAACGTCAGCAGACTCCTGCGGCTTCGATGCGTCCATGTTTTTCTGAGACGGTTCAGGTTTCCCCTGCACATCGTCCCCGGCAAGTCCGTTCATTCTGTTCAGCTCACCGATGGAGTCCTTGATGAAGGAGGATGTTCCGCTCTGACAGCGGCTGATTTCTTCCAGCATTTTCTGTGTCTCAGCCAGGGCTTCATTCGCCTGCTCCAAAGCATCTTTGCAGGGAGCAGCAGCGCCGGCCCCAGGAGCCGCTCTCTTCAGCAGTTCCTCTCCGGAAGCACTGATTCTGTCAAGCAGTCTTTTGGCATCGGAAGCGCCGTTTTCCAAAGAAATCTCTTTTCCGTGAAAAGTCTCCCCGTCTTTCGGTACTGCTTCTGCCTTCCCGTCTTCAGTGCCGAAAAAATCCCTGTATACATCTCCGAGCGAATAGCGGCCTTTCATGGCATTCTCCCTTCATTTTTCTGATAACAGTATCAGAAGTCACTCTACACATTGTGCCTGCACAAAAGTGAGGGTGACTTATTGGCACTATAATCTTTTTTATTTTTAAAAGAAGAGTTCATATTCCCAGTATTATTTCAGGAACCCGTTGATAATCTGCTCCTCAGCCTCTTTTTCAGTAAGACCAAGTGTCATGAGCTTGATCATCTGGTCACCGGCAATCTTGCCGATTGCAGCTTCATGCACCAGCATGGCGTCGATATTGTTTGCCTCAAGCGACGGAACCGCAAGAATCTTCCCCCGATCCATAATAATCGAGTCGCACTCCGTATGACCGCTGCAGGCAGCATTTCCAACCACGCAGGCATCAAACTTCTGATAGGAATCATCCCGTGCAACTGATCTGGAAACAACATCCGCACTTGAACCGTCACCGTTCAGAAGTACCCTGTATGTGCTGATCGCAGTCTGATCCCCGTGTGTCATGAGGCGTTCCCGAACGACAAGGCGTGCTCCCGCCTTAAGTTCGGCCGTTGTTGTACGGATTGTGGAATCGACGCCTTTGATCTGCACCATTTCCATTTCAACCGTACTGTTTTCTTCCTGATAAACTTCCGTTCCCGGATTTAAAATGCGTTTGCCGCTGCCGCTGCCGGAGCCATAATGCTTCTCAACGTACCGAATTTTGGAATTTTTTCCGACATAGAAACGATGAATGCCATCATGTTCAGAGTCCTGAACACCGCAGTTGTCGATTCCGCATCCAGCGACAATCACCACATCACAGTTTTCACCGATGTAGAAATCATTGTAAACCGTCTCATGAATGCCGCTCTCACTCAGGACAACCGGAATATGTACACTCTCATGCCGCGTGTTATCTTTAATGCGGATATCAATCCCGCTCCCGTTCTCTTTGGAAATAATCTCAATATTTTCCGTCGACTTTCTTCCCGCAAGCTGGCTGTTGGCGCGGAAATTGTAAGCGCCTTCCGGCACTTCATGAAGGTCCGCAACTTCTTCTATGATCCGCTTCTGAATCGCGTCCATCTCTACCATTTTTCAGAATTCCCTCTCAAATTAAAAATTTCGTTCTCCTAAAGCCCCTTCTCTTCTGTCCGCCGTTTCAAGGGCATGAACTGTCTCTTACTCAGCTGCCAAGATTCGACAGTTTGTGACATGCACCGACTGCCGAATCTGTTCCCATGAGCGTCGGCAGCACAACTTCACGGCTTCCCTGAGCACGGATCTGTCCGTCCGCAAGCACAACAATTTCATCGGCTATACTGAGAATTCTTTCCTGGTGGGAGATAATGATGATAGAACTGTCCTTGATATCCTCGCGCATCTGTTCAAAAATTCTGATCAGATTCTGAAAGCTCCAGAGATCAATTCCCGCCTCGGGCTCATCAAAGACGGAAAGTCTGGTTTTTCTCGCAAGAATTGTCGCAATTTCGATTCTCTTCAGTTCTCCTCCGGAAAGCGAACCATTGACCTCCCGCCTTATATAATCCTTTGCACAGAGTCCGACAGCCGACAGATATTCACAGGCATCGGCAGCCGAGACCTTCTTGCCTGCCGCCAGCCGAATCAGGTCAAGTACATCAAGACCCTTGAACTTCACCGGCTGCTGAAAAGCAAAGCTGATTCCCATCTTTGCACGGTCTGTAATACTGACATCTGTAATATCCTGCCCGTCCAGATAAATCCTTCCGGATGTCGGACGGATAATTCCCGCAATGAGTCTGGCCAGCGTAGATTTTCCGCCGCCGTTCGGCCCGGTAATAACAACGAATCTGCGGTTATCCACCGTGAGGGAAATATCATTGATAATCCCGACATTTTCAGTGGACTCACCGCTTACCTCATATGATACATGCTTTAATTCGAGCATCTTTTCATCTTCTCCTGTATAGAATGGCTGAGTGCAGGATCAGTTCATCGGCATTTTCCCACCCTGCACTCTCATCTATGATTATGCTACCGTTTTCACGGTTGTGTCTATTTCACTTTTGTTAAAATGCATCCCTATACCGCTTCCGGTGACAGCATAAAGATTTCGGGCTTTTCACGTCACATCAGCGCGGAAAATGTCTGAATGCTCACATTTTCCGCGCTGCAAAAAGCCTTCTCACCGCTTATTCATCATAAACATCTTCATCATCAGCAGTATATTCACCGTTATTCTCACCGCCGGTATAGGTCTCGTTCTGCACATCCGGAACAAGGTTATCACGGTCATAGATAATCACCGGAGTGCCTTCAACCACATTTTCATAAATGGTCTCGACCGCACTGAGCGGAGTATTAATGCAGCCATGGCTTCCGTCATCAAGGTAAATCTCCCCGCCGTACTCATCCCGCCAGGAACTGTCGTGAATACAAATTCCATTCGTCATGATAGCGATGACATAGCTTGCATAGGATTCACCGTAGCTTCCCTGCATCGTGTGATCTCTCAGCATCTGAAGAACATGAAAACACCCCGTCGGCGTTGCTCTCGAAGGAGTTGCTGTTCCGGTGACGACGTTCGTGCTGATGACAAGCTCGCCATCCTTGTAGTACCACATCCGCTGCTGGTCAAGGCTGATTTCGATATAGGTATTTCCGAAATCCCCGCCGTTTTCATCGCGGGCAAGCGCGTATTTATCCCATGCAAGAGCGACAGTCTGAGATATTCCCGACATCAGCGCCTCCCTGATAATCACTGCGCTTTCTTCCTGATTCAGCATGTACCCGTAATTATCATAATTTCCGCCGCCAACCATGACCGTATCACCCTCTGAGGTGACAAATGCTCTCTCATGAAGGTAAGTATCATACTGTTCCGCCAGCTGCGCCGTATACTCCGCAATTCGTTCATCACTCACATAGAGATTATTGTCATCATCCACATCCAGCCAGTTAAGAAATGTCTCACTTGTAAGTTCAGCAGTTTCTCCGCCTTCCATGTAAAGTGAAATCACCTCGCTCTGAACCTGATTGATTCGTGCGAATTTCTCCTGAAGCTCTTCATCCGAAGCATATACCTTCGGCTCCATGTAAACGCCCGCAGCATCGAGATCGAGCTCCGTCTCCCCATTATTGATTGCCTCTTCAACGGCCGGCAGAAGTTCTTTATACAAGATGCGGTTGCCGAGAATTTCGTCGCGAATCAGAAAGCCCGCTTCCGTCTTTTCAATATGTGCGCTCTCCGGCATTGTAACCTCACCTCTCACACCGTCAAGCTTTTTCAGAACAGCATCGAGTTTGGACTCACTGTATTCAAACGTCTCCGTCGTATGAAGGATTGTTTTTTCAAGATAGGTAAGAGGCCACGTGAGATAATTCTGCTGATCGATCAGATCCTGAAAGGAGTCCTCTGTTTTTAGCCTGTAACCAATGTCCTCGTAGCTGATCGTTTCCGTCTTCCCGCCGCGTTCAATCAATGTCAGGGTACGGCCGGCATAAGTTTCCCGAAAATGGGCTTCTGCCTCGTCGGCCTTGAGATTGCCGTAATCAACCCCGTTGATATATGTATTTTGAAGAAACTTTCCGCGAAGGATAAAGCAGCCTGCCCCGTAAGCTGCTATTAGTGAAAGCAGAATCACTAAAAATGTGATATGAAGAACTTTCCTGATTCTCTCACTTCTTCGCCTTTTTGCCTTTTTTGATGCCATCTGTTACTCCCCGAAATTTTTCCTTTTTCCCCTCTCAAAAAACCGAATCATTCCACCCAAAAACCCCGGCTGATCAACTGGTCCGCCACGGATTATTCGGATCAGGATCTGTGGGATCCCAGCCCCGAAGCTCCTCGTTAGTGACATCGATCTGTGCAGCCTCCGGCTTTCCAAGCGGTCCCGGTGTCCATTCATCGTCATAGATCACGGTTACAAAACCGTCCGGACAATTTTCATAAAGCCATTTTTCATCTTCAACCGTGAGACGGATGCACCCCAGACTGGCCGCTTCTCCCAGCTTATTATACTCCTCGTACTCAAGCGTAGACGGATCACCGTACGTAAAATACGGCACCGAATGAAACATAATATGCCCCGTGATCCGAATGCAGTACTGCCCGAAACAGTTCTGCTGTAGTTCATGCCATCTGAGTCTTTCTGTAGTTGTATAAGTCCCAAGCGGTGTTGCTGTTCCGGTGCTGCAGATAAAGGCCTTTACGGGTACTGTGTACTGACTGTCATCGTCAAGCCCGTAAACTGTCACTGTATTTAAAATGCGGTTCACTGTCACAAGATACGGCTGATTCGCTTTTCCGGCCGTATCCCAGAAGATTCCGAATCTGCCGTCTCCGGTACCGGCTGTACGCTCATATACGAGGACGCGGCAGGTCTCCTCTGTCCGGTTGCCGGCTTCATCACAAGCCGTATAAGTGAGCGTCAAAGTTCCTTGCTGAGAAGTATCAACAACCGCCGGTTCACAGACAACCGAAACATCGGTCGTGACATTATCCTGCACAGAAACGCCTTCAAGGGGATCAAAGGGCTCACCAACCTGAAGAACCGCATCCGCAACTCCGGAAATCACCGGAGCTTCACGGTCGTCAATATAGAAATGAACACTGACCCTCGCAACTGTCCGGTTTCCCGCCTCATCGGCAGCGACAACCGTGAGAACTTCATCACCGGGTGCATCTGCAGTATATTCGGCTTTTCCGTTCGAAAAGGTGATCACGACACCGGAGGAATCTTCCACGGAAGAAATCAGGTCTTCTGCCTTCACCGTTTCCCCGACCGGGACTGAAACGGGTCCCTCCACCGTCGTCAGCACAGGGGCAGCCGTATCCCTGACCGTCACCTCCTCAACAGTGATTTCCCCGCTCTTAAGCGTCACTTCCGTTTTCAAGGCTGCCGCATAGACAACCGGGCCGCAAAGGCAGAGCGCCGTACCGCCGAACACAACACTGACTGCAGTCACAATCAACGTAAAAAACAGCCCTCTTTTTTTTCCGTCAGGTTTTTGTGCCATCTGACCAAACCTCCCTGCCCATTCTATCACAGATTCATCCGGATTTCGATATGATTTCCTCTTACACAGACATTTGCATCCGCTCCGATCACAAGAGGCATCATCGGAGACACATGTCCGATATCGGCATCCATGATCACCGGCACCCCGAGTTCCGCCACAATATCTGTCACAGCGTTATAAGTATCCACGCCCATCATAGTCTGCCTGAAAGCCGCCATCGGTCTCCCGATTAAGAAACCTGCTGCATTTTCAAACCACCCCTGATGCAGGAGGGACCAGACGCTTCGCCTGATTGCCATCGGATTCAGGTCGCAGGCCTCAAGAATCCAGATTACCTTTTTATGTGATTTATTGAACTGGTGAATCCCATCATATTCTGTTCCTGACAGATTGACGAGCACATCCAGACACCCTCCCATCAGAGTGCCGCTCATTTCGATATCGTCGGCATCGCCCGCCTTCACAAGTGCTGTTCCGTCAGAAACAAAAGATGTCAGTACTTTCTCCTCTGTAAGCTGATATCTTGCGAGCGGCTGGCTTTTTCGAATCGCATCCCCGACATCGGGATGTTCAAAATACGGATATCCCGTGATGACATTTTTCGTTCCCTCAAGCAGGGCAAAGGCGTCATTTTCCGTATCTTCCCACGGCTTTCCGAATCCGGAAGCGCAGGGAGCATAAATTCCCGCAACATCTGAGAGCGCGGCCATCGGAACAATCATGTTGGTGTTATCCGAATACCCCATAAACCACTTCGCCGGGGCTGCCTTAAGCCGCTCAAAATCTATACAGGAGATAGTCTCGTTCATAAGCTCCCCGCCGCCAACGGAAATCAGCGCATCGATGGAGGCATCGAGATAAAAATCACAGACATCGCGCGCAGCGGAAGCCGGACTCGTACTGATGCCGAGACCGTCAGACTTATAGCAGCTGTCCGCTGCGACAACTTGATAACCCCGCTTTTCAAATGTTCTGATCGCTGCTTCAAGTCTAGTTATATATGGTTCAATGGCAGCACCGAAAGACGGTGCCACGAGACCGATCGTATCGCCGGGCTTAATAGATTTCGGAATCCTCATCCTGCTTTTCTCCTCCGGATGTATCTCAATGATTTCTTTCATTTGTAAGCGTTCCATCCGTTTTTGTCAAGCCATGCCAAAACGCACCCCGAAATTCATCGGAGTGCGTTCAATTCGGCCGCTGTTATGTTTCATTCATCCTTGAAAAGTCCCATGACAATCGCAACGATGTTCCAGACGGAACCGAGGATCTGCCATGCAAGAGCGATCAGCAGTACAACGGATGCTACGGTTGCAGCAGTTTCCATAATCTTCCTCCTTACTTCTCTCTGATGCGTTCTCCGGTCTCAATGTCAAAAAGATGCGTCTTTTCTTCGCGGACTTCAAGACGGATAATGTCGCCTCGCTTGTAGCGTTTCTCATCCTCTGTAATCAGCATCAGAAGAACATCGCCAACGTGAATACCGATTCTCCTCTCATCACCGAGATTTTCGAAGGTTGCAATCTCTTCGGGCGTACCCTGAGAATCTGCCCCACCGATCAGAACGTCCATCGGACGGACACCGACTTTGCAGCGGAAGCCGTCGCTGACAACACTGTAGTAGCGTTTAGGAACCGCAATCTTCAGATTGCTCTTTTCGAATGTGAAAAAGAAGGTGCCGCTATCATTGATAATCGTTGTCTCGAGAATATTCATCGGCGGCTCACCGATAAAGGACGCGACAAATTCATTCGCCGGATCATCATAAACTTCAGTCGGCGTACCGAACTGCTGAAGGACACCGAAATTGATGATCGCTATCTTGTCCGCAAGCGACATCGCCTCAAGCTGGTCGTGTGTAACATAGACAGTCGTACATTTGATCTTATTGATCAGGCGCTTGATCTCCACACGCATCGCCTGACGGGCCTTGCCGTCGAGATGAGACAGCGGCTCATCCATGAGCAGAAGCTCCGGTTCTCTGATAATCGCTCTTGCGATGTTTACACGCTGCTTCTGTCCTCCGGACAGTTTGACCGGCATCTTCTCAAGAAGATCCTCAATCTGCATAAGCGGTGCAATTTCACGCACTCTTCTGTCTATTTCAGCCTTGTCGACTCCCTTTGCGCGAAGATTGAAGGCAACATTTCCGTAAACATTAAGCGGCGGATACATCGCATAATCCTCAAAGGCCAGGCCAATATTTCTGTCCTTCGGATGAAGGTTGTTGACCAGACGGTCTCCGATATAGATATTGCCCTGCGTAATTTCCTCAAGGCCGGCCACCATACGGAGGGTCGTGGTCTTGCCGCAGCCGGAAGGTCCGAGAAAGGCGACAAATTCACCCTGCTCGCAGACAAGATTCAGGTCTTTAACCGCAAAGTCATTCTTGGTTTTCTTCTTTTTTCCGGAGTTATCATAGCGCTTAAATACATGCTCAAGTGTTAAGCCCGCCATCACTGTACCTCCTTAACTGCAAAGCTCTTAATCGTCTCCTCATCGTAGCGAATCACATACCTCTTGGAATCAATGTCAAAGAGAATAGATTTTTCGATTTCGGGTTTGATGTAGATGTCACCATCGATCTCAACGTTAAGGCCATTCGGTGCAATCATGCGCAGCTGATACTCTCCGCATTCGGCCGAGATGACAGACTTATTGCCGATACTTTCGTAGCTGTAGACTGTGGCTTTAAAATAGCCCGGCTGCGGCTGGAAAGCATATTTAATGTGCTGCGGACGAATACCGATGTCCGCTTTGGAAATGCCATCCGACGCAATCTTTGCGTAGACTGCTTCATCCTTAGGCATCGGAAGTACAACAGACTCACCGTTGACCTTGATGACAGCTTCATACTTGCCGTCTTCTGAAGAAATGGATGCCGGAACGATGTTGATCTGCGGATCACCCATCAGCTGTGCGGTAAATTCGTTGCACGGCATGTAATAAATCTCATCGCCGGAACCGATCTGCACGATCTTTCCCTTATTGATGATGGCAATTCTGTCGCCGAGCGCCATCGCTTCCATAAAGTCATGTGTCACATAGATACAGGTTGAACCGAGGCTGGCCTGCATTTCCTTAAGCTCTGTTCTCATGGAGTTCCGGAGCTTTGCGTCAAGGTGAGCGAGCGGCTCATCCATCAGGAATACGTTAGGCGTACGTACGAGCGCGCGGCCCATGGCAACACGCTGCTTCTGACCGTTTGAGAGCTGGCTTGGGAGACGCTCCAGAAAATTTTCCATCTTCATCATCTTCGCCGCCTTATCGATTCTCTCCTTAATCGTGGCCTCATCTTCCTTATACAGCTTGCTGCGAAGTGCGGACGCCATATTTTCATAGACCGTCATCTGCGGATACAGGGCATAATTTTCAAATACCATCGCAACATTCCGGTGAGCCGGATCGACAAGATTCATAATCTCTCCGTTGAAGCTGACCGTGCCCTCTTCCGGCATTGCAATGCCGGCGATGCAGTTGAGGATCGTGGTCTTGCCGGCGCCTGCCGGTCCGAAGAGCACAAAGAACTCATTGTCATGGATATCAAGAGAAATCCCGTCAAGTGCCTGGACTTTGCCGAAAGCCTTTTTAATATTTTCCAGTGTTATTCTTGCCATGCCGAAACCTCATCCTTTCACTGCGCCGAAGCTGAGTCCGCGGACCAGATGCTTCTGGATACATAACGCAAAGATCATCGCCGGAATTGCGGAGACAGTTGCGGCAACCGCCAGCTGTCCGTAATGGGCACTGTCAGTGCCGAGGTACTTCATAATCGCAACCGTAACCGGATAAACCTTGCTGCTCGCAAGGATCAGCGGGAAAGTAAATGAGTTCCAGGCAAAGATAAATGCAAGAAGGGCTGAGGAGACAAGACCCGGCTTGATCAGCGGAACCAGCATCTTGAAGAAGATCTGATACCAGCTGTAACCGTCGACCTGCGCCGCATACTCAATCTCGACCGAAATATCCTCGAAATACCCTCGCACAACCCAGATCAGCAAAGGCAGTGAAATCAACTGATATACCCAGATCAATCCAAGATAGGTATCATAAAGACCGATCTTCTGGTAGACCATAAAGAGCGGGAGAACGACCAGAATCTCAGGTGCAAACTTATAAGAAAGAATCTGGAACGCAAGGTCTTCTTTTCTTGCAAAATTATATCTCGCCAGCGCATAGGCTGCCGGAACACCGACGAGGACGGAGACCAGAACCGCACCGCCGGAGACCAGAAGGCTGTCTCTGATATAACGGATATAATCTGAGCGGAGAAGCACTTCCTGATAGTTTGCAAGTGTCGGATGGAAAAGGAAGGTGGTTGTAAACACTTCCGTATCTGACTTGAAGGAAATCAGAATCATCCACACAAGCGGGAACAGCGCAAAAATTGCGTATATTATCAAAAGAACATTCATCAGTACGTTTAACGCACGTTGTTTTCCGGTTTTCATGGGATACCTCCTTTAGTCTTCCAGACCTGCAGCCTGTTTCTGAGCAGCTCTCTGACGCTTAACGATCTGCTTCGCCGCAATATTAATGATCAGCCACAGTACAAGGATGTACGGAATTGCAGCACCAAATTTCTGGAATTTGAAGCCTTTCTGGTAGGCTGTAAGAGAAAGTGACATAAGGGTATCACCGGGACCTCCCTTGGTGAGCGCAAAGATGACCGCATACTCCTGAAGAGCTGCCATCAGTCTGAACAGAAGCGCAATGTAAAGACTGGGCTTCAGCATGGGGAGGGTAAGGTTTACAAAATTGAACCACGCACTTCCGCCGTCGATCTTAGCGGACTCAAACGGAGATTTCGGAAGTGACTGCAGTCCGGCAAGCACGAGCAGAATGATAAAGGCTGTGTTGATCCAGACGTCAATCATGACAACCGTCAGCAGCGCTGTGCTCGGAGACGACGCCCACGGAAAATTATAGATGCCGAATACATTGAACAACTTCTCAACAATACCGACGGAGCTGTTCAGCATCAGCTGCCATACGATCGTTGCCGTTACAGGGGCAACCATGAGCGGGAAAACAAGAAGAACTCTCAGAATTCTCGACAGCCTGTTGTTCAGATTGTTCAGCAGAATCGCAACTCCAAGGCCAAGGAGTAATTCCACGAGTGTGGAAATAACGCCATAGAGGAGAGAGACCTTGAGAGCATTCCAGAAGTCTTCAGATGTCAGCATATCGACCCAGTTCTTAAGTCCTACAAACTTATGGGTCGGAAGCTTAAAGGAGTAATTCGTCAGGGAGTACCAGATCGCCATCACGAACGGAATCATGATGCCGATCGTAATAATCAGCGAGGGGGCAACAATTAAATACGGCCTGACCTTCGTCCCGAAGGGAATTTTATTCAGCTGAGATTTTTCAATACTCTTTTTTTGTCCAGCCATGTTTCAACCTCACAATCGATGTTATAGAAAAAGGGGGGAATTGCTTCCCCCCCCGGCATGCATTTAATGAATTGAAGTAAAAGCCAGTGCAGGCAGCAGATTATTCGACTTCAAGGTCGGAAACCATCTCTGTCATCGTGTCTGCCAGTTCATCCATAGCTTCCTGAACGGATGCATACTTATCGGTTGTGACAAGTTCCTGAAGAACCTTAGCCCATTCAGTTGTTGTCTCTGTGAAGTACGGCTGCGGTGTGAAGAAGATGCTTGCGTTTGCGGAAATCGTTGAGAACGCTTCATAATATCCTTCAGCACTGGATACAGATTCCTTGTACGCATCGCTCTCAAGTACGGATGTACGCGGTGTGTCTGTGCAGGCAGCTTCTGTGCCGGCCCATGCCATGTATTCCGGGCTTGTGAAGTACTGCATGAAGTACCATGCAGCTTCCTTCTTGGAGGAATCAGCATTCATAGCCATAGACCAAACCCAAAGGTTGGACTTCATATCGTCTGCAGTCTTGCCGGCTGATTCCGGATACGGAACCATAGCGAATGCGAAGTTGCCCGCTTCAGCAGAAGCACCTTCAACGTTCTGTGTGTAACCGCCGCGGTCTGCATCCCACATCATAGCTGCTTTGCCTGCACCGAGGTCAGCACCGCACATTTCCCAGCCGTATGTGGACCACTGCGGAGCGCCGCCTTCTTTGACCAGCTCTACCCAGTACTCTGTCATGGCAACAGCTTCCGGAGAGTTAACCTTTGCGACAAGCTGTCCGTCTTCGATCTCAAAGTCCTTTGCGCCCCATGTGGAGTACAGTGACATATATGCCGGATGGATTGTGCCCCAGTCCGGAAGACCACGAACTGCAATACCGTAGGAACCTGAACCATTGTATTCCTTGAGTGCCTTGGCATCTTCAAGAAGCTGCTCAGCTGTTTCCGGAACCGGAAGATTGTTCTCTTCAAGAACTGTCTTGTTGTAGGTCAGGATATTAACTTCCCAGCCCATCGGGAGTGCCCACTGTGAACCTGAACCAACTTCATGTCCCGGAACCAGATCCCACTTAAGAGCATCGATAACTGCCGGGATGAAATCGTCGTAGTCCCACGCCGGATCGGTGTATTCTGTATCAATCCAGTTTTCAAGCGGCTCAAGGTTGCCGGCTGTCGCATATTCCCATGACTGGTATGCACCTGTCATGAAAACATCGATAGAACCAGAATGGCTGCTGAGCTCAACATTCAGCTTTTCGAAGTAGTTGCTCTCCGGCATGCTGGAGTAATTGACCTTGATGCCTGTCTTCTCTTCGAACTCACTGAGCTTCTGCTCTACAGCTGCAGAATAGGTGTGTTCGCTGAAAAGGACTGTGATTTCCTCGCCGGCAAATCTCTGCCAGTCGAAGTCATCTGCGGAAACTGTGGCCGGTGCCGCAACTGTGACTGCCATCATAGCTGCAAGGCTGAGTGCTAAAAATTTTTTCATGTTTCCCCTCCTGTTGATGTGAATGTGTATTGATTAAATCCCTCACGGATTTAAGCACTGAAGCATTTCAAAATCGGCTTTGTAAGCAAAAACGCACTGTCGGTCAGTTTTTAAGCCAATCAGAATTTGAAGACAACCTTAAGATCTCCCTGAGCGCCTCTTGCAAGATCGAAGCCCTTCTCCCACTCATCAAGCGAAAGGACCGTTGTGATGACGCCTTCTGTCTTCAGGTTGCCGTTCTTCATATTTTCAATCACAAACGGATACGCATACGGGCTGAGGTGTGATCCTCTGATGTCAAGCTCCTTGCGGTCACCGATGATGGACCAGTCTACTGTGGTCTCTTTGCCGAAAACAGAGAATTCAACGAAGGTTCCGAGCTTTCTGATGATCGTCAGGCCCTGAATAACGCTGGCCGGATTGCCGGTCGCTTCAATATAAATATCACAGCCGTATCCATCTGTAAGGGCCTTGATCTCCTTGTCGATGTCGCATTCGCCCGGATTGAAGACAAGATCTGCGCCGAACTTCTTGGCAAGGTCAAGACGATTCTTCTGCATATCAAGAACAATGAGAAGCTTCGGATTCTTCATTCTTGCATAGGTGATCATGCCAAGGCCCAGAGTTCCTGCGCCGGAGATCACCACGACATCTTCGTTTGTAATACCGGCTCTGTCGACAGCGTGCTTGGAGCAGCCGTACGGCTCAATAAGGGCAGCCTGTTCAAGCGGCATATCATCCGGGACTCTGGTGATCACACAGGTCTTCGGATATCTTACATATTCGGCCATGCCGCCGTTAGTGTAATACATGAAGCCCAGCATATCATGCGGCTGGCACATCCAGTAGCGTCCGGATTTGCAGAATTTGCACTTTCCGCAGGGAACGATCTGGTCAGCAGTAATTCTCTCGCCGAGTTCAAAGTCCGTGACGTTTTCGCCGAGCTGGACAATCTTTCCGTAGAACTCATGGCCCGGAATAAAGGGCGGCTTAACCCATGACGGCTGAACATCATCGCCCCAGAACATTGCCGCGCCGTGGCTGCACTTCAGGTCGCCGGCACAGATACCGCAGGCTTCTGTCTTGATGATGATGTCATCCGGTCCGCATTCCGGTGTCGGATACTCAAGCTCAAGGCGATAATCATCTTTGCTGTAAGCTACCAGAGCTTTCATGGTCTTTGGAATCGTTCCTCTAACTGCCATAATTGATCCTCTCCATTTAAGTGAATATATTATGCAAAACAAAGGTTCAAAAAACAGTAAACACCTGACGATGTTTCAAAATTCGCTTTTATAAAACTGTTTTATATAAGCGCTTGCATTTATAATATTTCATCTGTTCAACATTGTCAACATGAATAAAAAAATTGTAAGCGTTTTCCCGTGATTTTAGCGATTATTTATGATTTTGTATTCGTAATTTTGTAAGATCCGCACATGAATCCAGTCTCTTTTAAAGTAAATTGGTCAAGGCAAAAACAGCCGATGAAAGTCACATTTTATGCGGAACGGTCCGTAAAAAACAGCACAGCTGCTTACAATATAAGCACTGTGCTGTCATTTTGGTCATATTGTACAGAAATTTCCCGGCGGCTCGTTTTCCTGCTCCCTGCCAGGTTTCCGACCGCATCAAACCGAATAAATAAAATCCGAAACAAAGTGAAGAGCCGACCCTGCGGCAATAGATTCATTCTTATATGAACATAGCTTCAGATAATCCGCTGTTTTTTCAAACGTATTGAGTTTCTTTGCCTTTTTCCTGAGCTTCGTGATGTAAGGTTCCATATAGGCTCCGACATAGCCGCCGATAATAATATCGCAGTCGACCAGTACATGAACGTTCCGGAGTGTGATCGCCATATGGTCAAGATATTCATCCCAGATTTTCTTTTCGGCAGTTTCTCCTTTAGTGAGACGTGAAAAAAAACCGAACAGATCATCAGAAGAAAGGTTTGTCGCAGCCAGATAGGAGTCGGCGCAGCCCGCCTGTCCGCAGTAACACCTTTTACCGCCCGGTACAATCATCATATGTCCGACTTCAGCGCTCTTAAAACCGTTCCCGTTATAAACCTTTCCGTTGATAATCATCGCGCCGCCGACATTGTTGCTCAGCAGAATGTAAAAGGCATTTTTAAGATACTTATTGTCCCACCGCTCCGCATACGCAGCGGCATTAGCATCATTGTAAAGCTTTACATCAAAAGGAAGACTTTCCTGGAATCTGTCATAGACGCCAGGCTCCAGAGCGTCAATGATCCCGCTGTAAAAGATGGTCTTGCTGTCTTCGCGCACCAGCGCCGGCAAGCCGATTCCGACACCGAGGATCTTTGTGCGATCGATGGCATTGTCTTTGATCAGTGTCTCCAGTATCTCCCTGACTTTGTCAAAATAGGCACCGGTATTTTCAAAAGGCAGCCAGTGTCTTGCAAATGAAATAATTTTTCCCCTCAGATCAACCGCCACACAGGAAACATGATGCCTTGTTATATCAAGGCCGAGGGCGAGTCTCGCGTCTGCGGCCAACGTATAGGTAACCGCGCTTCTGCCCCCTGTCTGTCCCCTCATTCCACAGGGCTGAATAAGCCCCATGCCGGTGAGATAATCAATATTTTTTGTAATGGTCGGCAAAGTAAGCCCAAGACTGTTAACGAGGTCCTGCTTTGTTACTTCGTCATCATTCAAAAAATACTGATAGATGTTAGATGTATTTATTTTTTTTAGATCATAGCTTCCGTGAGCCATAGCACCTGTTTCCTTTTACGCTGTCGATACTGCTGCAAGACCAGAGATTCCCGGTTTCAGTTTCCTAACTCGCCGTACAAATAGTCTTTCATTTTCAAATTTTCAGTTTTTTTATTATATCACACTATTCTATCTGAATGAAATATCTTTTTGCAGTGTATTATACCAACATGCGGAAAATTCCAAAAGCGCGATGAAAAGTCCGGAAAACGCCGCCGGCAGTTCCCGTTGCCTGATCATTCGTCATAACGCACAGAAAACGTGCCGGAGGCACGTTTTCCGATTCCATCAATTTTCAACTGTAAAAACATGATAAATTGCACGAATCGCCGATTCAAAGTCCTCGTCGGCAACACCGATAATAATATTCAGCTCTGAAGAACCCTGATCAATCATGCGGATGTTGATATTTGCCGCTGCCAGTGCATTGAAGATGCGCGCAGCTGTCCCCCGCATATATTTCATTCCCCGCCCGACAACTGCTACAAGCGCCAGCCCTGACTCAATTTCCACCGAATCCGGTGAAGTAAGACGGTGAATCGCCGAGACAACTCTCTGTTCCTTGTCCATGAATTCGTCCTCATGCACGACAATCGTCATCGTATCAATGCCCGACGGCATATGTTCAAATGAGATGCTGCTCTCTTCAAAGGCCTGCAGCACCTTGCGGCCAAAGCCAATCTCGGAATTCATCATTGCCTTGGTGATCAGGACCGCCGCAAAGCCCTTCTTGCCGGCGATGCCGGTAATCGTATATTTCGGCTTTCTGGCTGTGCTCTCAACAATCCAGGTGCCTTCATCTTCCGGTTTGTTGGTATTTCTGATATTAATGGGAATACCTTTTGATCTGACCGGAAAAATAGCATCCTCATGCAGAACAGATGCACCCATGTAGCTGAGTTCCCGGAGTTCCCGATAGGTGATCGTATGGATCGCTACCGGATTTTCGATAATTCGCGGATCTGCCGCAAGGAAGCCGGATACATCCGTCCAGTTCTCATAGACATCCGCCTTAGCCGCGCTCGCGACAATAGAGCCCGTGATATCGGACCCGCCTCTTGAAAAGGTTTTGACTTTTCCGTCCTTTCCCTGCCCATAGAAGCCCGGGATAACTGCTTTTTCAGTATCGGCCAGCCTTTGGCTCAGAATTTTTTCGGTCTTGTAGGAATTGAGATTTCCCTCTTCATTAAAGAAAATACATTCATAGGGATCGATAAACTCACAGCCGAGATATGCCGCCATGATTCTGCCGTTCAGATACTCCCCTCTTGAAGCTGCGTAATCTCTGCTTGGATTTTCCTGCAGCGTCTTTTCAATTTTTTCAAATTCCCCGTCAAGTGACAGGTCAAGCCCGAGTCCCTCTATAATCGAATCATATCTCTCATGAATCGCAGCAAGCTGAGGCCGGACATCTTCTCCCGCTTCAGCGATACTGAACGCCTGAAGCAGCATATCCGTCACTTTGGTATCCCCGGAAAAACGTTTGCCCGGCGCACTCGGGACAACATAGACACGATCCGGATCAGTCTGAATGATCTCATATACTTTTTTGAACTGCCCGGCATCCGCAAGTGAACTTCCACCAAATTTTACCACCTTTTTCATATCCTTCTCCTTATAAAAATGCGTAACGCAGTCCATCACCGGCCCTGCCTAATCATTTCACCAGGCCAAAAAACAATAGACGATCCGCTCAGAAAACATTCCTCAAGAGACAGACGATTCCACGCCGGAATCGCTCACACCAATCATAAAAAAATTGTTCAGACCGTTCAGAATGCCTTCTGCAATCGAACTTTGCGCCGTATCCGAGTGATCGGACTTCGTATCGCCGATCTCAAGATCAATCGACGGAATCTCCGAATAAGAGGTCTGCGTCAGATCCATCTCCATCTCGCCGCCTTCAAACAGTGTGAAGCCTTCCTTCTCAATCGCCGATACAACCGCCCTCCCGAGCGCATTGTGCTGCTCCCAGTGGGAAGCAACCGGCTCCATGCTGCGGTATTCCGCAGAAGACGGAACACTCATAAAAAATACGCCTTTATCCCAGTCCGTACTGTCATAATGAATGGAAATGTGCGCATCCGCATAATGGTTGGCGATCAGTGTTCTGGCAATATTATCGAGCTGCACGTCGTCCTCATCGCGGATCATCAGAACATTATAGCCATTTTCAAGCAGAAGTTCTTTTACCGTTCTGGCAGCAGACAGTGTTGCCTGTGCTTCGGAAGTCCCATCCGCCAGCTCCGTGCCGGAGGATACCGCATAAGCCGTAGATGAGCCCTCGGAAGTTGTTCCGCCTGTAACTTTCTGAGTGCCGTCTGGATGACAGAGGGTTCTAACCGATTCTCCTCCGGCAGTCCCGTGTCCCGCATTAATACAGACGGTAAGTCCGTTTGAAATACTTGGCTTCGCCTTCCAGAGCACAGCCTTTCCGGAAGTAATCACCGCATTTTCCGCATTCATCCAGGAAGTATCAAAGCTGACCTCCCAAGAGGTGATCTCATCTGGTATCTCCTCCGGTTCAACTTCCGAAATTGCCGCGGCAGCAGCCTGCGCCTGAGATTCCGCGATAGCTTTTGCTTCTTCCTCTGCCATCTGCAGCCGCTTATACTCGATCCTCCGCTCAAGCAGCACGGCAACTGCGAGAAGAAACACAAGAAATACCGCCGTAATGATTGCAATCCTCTCGGTTCTTTTGTTAAAAAATTTATTTTTGCGGCTCATTCCCCGTCATCCTCTTCCTTAAAGCCCTCCGGAATCTCGTTCAGCAGTTCTTCATTTCCTTCTCTCCAGGTGTGTCCGGGCAGATTTCTGATCATTCCCTCCGCGCCCAGATTATAGCTTGCACCGCTCTTAAACTTAATGACAAACTGGTAGTAAAAATATGGATAAACATCGAGATATTTTATCGGACTGAAGGTCGTATAGACACCGCCCTCATCGGTCTCTTTCGTCTTGATCCAGCGGTGTACCGTCTGATCCCCCGTATTGACCCAGATCTTAAGCCGCACATAGCTCACCTCATCATCCTCCGGATAGTCAATCGGTCCCAGACGAACCGTAATAAGCTCATTCGGAAGGTTCCACTCAACTGACCTCAATTCGACGCTGCCGTATTTTTCGACCTTTTCTTCGGTCTCTTCGTCGAGTGCCTCCAGCTTCTCAAGAAATTCCGTCTTCTTCGAGACCTCGGTATTAACGGCATCCTGACCATACTCTTCCGACAGGGTCTGCACTGAGGAAAACAGATTCGTTCCCAGCCCCAGTCTCTCACCTTCGATTTTGGCTCCGAGCGCCGCAATCGTTGTCGGGAAATAATCGAAAGTCGAATATGTCCTCACCGCATCCGGATCTTCCGGCTCAACCGCAGAATTAATATAACAGGTATAAGTGCGCCTTGTATAGTCTGATGGCACATTTACACAGAAATCCCCGTCCATTGTCGGATGATCGCCGGTGATGACGATCGTCGTATTCTCATACCAGTCCTGCTCCTGGCACCAGCTGATGAAAGCAGCCACCTGACGGCTTGAGCACGCCATGACATTGGCGTATTGGTTATCACCGAATTCATCTCCGCATAGATCACAGACATAGCCATCTGTGAAATGTGTATCCACCGTAAGAAGCGTCAGATTAAAGGGCTCCGATCCTTCTGACAGCTCCGAAAGCGAATCCTTCGCCATATCAAAGAGGATCTCATCCTCCATGCCCCACCACACTTTATAGTCTTCCGCAATTCTGCCGGTTTCCTTTGCGTAGAGATAGTCCCGCATCTCATAATTTCCGTGCTGCGTGAAATAAAGCCTTCTTCCGCCGAACGTCGCATCGGAACCAAGCAGAAGCATCTGTCTGTAGCCTTCCTTTTCAAGCAGATCCCCCATCGTCGTGATCTGCGGGAAAAACTCAGTCTGGGAAGACATTGAATTCCGCTCGATGTCAATATTAAGCGGAAGACCGGAGGTAGAGCCGAACATAGCCCCCATCGTCCAGGTCGTCCCCGACATCGCATATCCGCCGTTAAGGGAACTGTCGCTGCCTGAGAAGTCTTCATAGGTCTCGGCCAACTCCGTCAGTTCGGGAATACAGTTTTCATCAAATGCGCCTCCGTTTTCCCGGTCGGCGTAAGTAATTTCCATAGACTCAAGATAGATGTAGATGAGGTTCCTCTTTTTCTCCGGAAAGGTCACCTCTGTCTTTCCCGGGTCCGCATAATGATTTTCAATAAAATCAGAGGTTGTCGTTCTGTTCCGTACATAATCGACAAATCCGACTTTACTTCCGAAATAGCAGGCAACACAGGCTAAGAGGACCGCAAAAACCGCAAGCATAAGTCCGGTATTGCGTTTATAATGCTCTTTCTTCCGAAGATACAGCGCAAGGAAGGCAATCACCGCAGCGAGGGCAAGCACGGAAGGGACCGCACACTTCAGAACGAAATCCTCTATCATGCCGTTTCCGGTACCCTCGAGCGGGGCGGTAAGCTCGTACACGATTTCTTCCATCGTGAGTCCGCCCCACTGGCTCAAAGTCCAGATACACGCGGTCAGAGCGAGCACCGCCGCAAAAACAAATACGCCCAGGAGAATCGAAAGGACGATTCTTCCTGCGCGGTCACTTTTTACCTTATTCGACGCTTTCTGTCTCATCTTCGTTACACTGCTCTTTTCTTTGATTCACAACACTGATCGGAAGCTCCGGGATATCCGCTGCATCGGCTTATTTTCCGGATACCACTGCAATGTGAACGAAAAAACATGCCGCCGGCACGTTTTTTCGCACGTTACGCAAAAAAAATGGGAACCCGAAAGGTTCCCGAAAAAAGAAAAGAGCGCGAGACGGGGATCGAACCCGCGACCCCCACCTTGGCAAGGTGGTGCTCCACCGCTGAGCCACTCGCGCATTGCTCTTTCGAACAATATGTATATTACAGTATATCTGTTTTGGTGTCAACCCCTATTTTTTATTTTTTTTAATTTATTGCGTCATTTACGATAACCCACTGCCTTAAGAAAAATACCATTTATAAAGAAAAGATTTTTTTCTTCTCACTTTTAATGCGGAGTCAGATGTTATATTATGGTAAAGTCATCAAAATATAAGCACGGAAAGGAGAATCGTCTCGATCCATGTATTATAAGGAATTCATCCGTCCGGCTTCCCTTGAAGAAGCTTGGTCGCTTTACCAGAAAAAATCAACCGTCATCCTCGCCGGAACCATGTGGAGCAAGATGTCCAGGCGCACACTTCTAAAAGGGCTTGATCTCAGCGAACTCGGACTCGATTACATCGAGGAAACCCCTTCGGACTTCCGCATCGGTGCCTACACAACGCTTCGAGAGGCAGAGCTGCATCCGGGTCTTAATGCTTACACACACGGCGCGATGCAGGACACCGTCAGGCACATCGTCGGCGTTCAGTTCAGAAATACTGCTACAATCGGCGGCAGTATCTGGGGAAGATTCGGTTTCTCCGATCTCCTCACCCTTTTCCTCGCCCTTGACTGCACTGTATGCCTGTATCGCAAGGGAGAACTGAGTCTGGCGGAATTTTTAAAGCTGCCGCGCACAGAGCGTGATATTCTCACAGAAATCAGAATTCCCAGAAAAGCTGATGATGTCGTCTATTTAAGCCAGCGGAATCAATCGGTCGATTTTCCCGTGCTGAATGTCGTCCTTGCGCGCTGCGGCTCGTCTTTTACGGCCTGTGTCGGCGCAAGACCAATGCCGGCAGCAGCTGTCCGCATTCCTTCTTTCTGCCTTGAAACCCAGTCGCCCCCCGAAGCAGCCGCCTCCTATGTACAGGAACAGATTGCTTTCGGAAGCAATATGCGATCCCGGGCCGAATATCGGAAAATCATCTGCGGCGTGCTCGTAAAAAGGGGAATGGAGACGCTTCTCGACAGGTGCTAAGCCGTGCGCTCTGCAAATTCTCTGCCAGTATATTCATATGATCTTTTCCCTTTTTCATAAAACAGAATCTGCCGGCACAGTTTTCAAAATTAAGAGGTCCTGCCGCTGGCCGCTCCTTTTAC